>VOFG01003558.1_pt1 | contig 293280 bp, 284 predicted proteins | sample 5384171 | NCBI WGS metagenome assembly VOFG01 (sample SAMN12384726, study PRJNA508395) | human gut metagenome | isolation source: healthy gut F | host: Homo sapiens | reverse complement strand
TTCTATCGCTACTACGTCAGCACCTTAAAAGAACAAGGATTCGATTTTCTGAAAGTAGATAACCAAGCTTTTACGCTGCCACTCTACATGGGAGGGCATGAAAGTATCCGCCAGGCAACCGACTGTAACCGAAGCCTGGAAGCCGAGACCCACCGGCAAAATATGGGACTAATGAACTGTATGGCACAGAACGTCATCAATACCGACCATACGTCATACAGCAACAGCACCCGTGTCAGCATAGACTATAAGAAATATGATGAGAATATGGCAAAATCACATCTATTCCAGTCTTATACCAATACCCTGTTACTAGGACAAACCGTATGGCCCGACCATCATATGTTTCATTCCTGCGATACCGTTTGCGGCACTTTGATGGCACGTTCCAAGGCCATTTCCGGAGGTCCGGTCTACCTGTCGGACGCCCCCGGGGACTTTATCAAGGAAAACATCTTTCCCTTAATTGACGAACAAGGCAAACTATTCCGCCCCGAACACCTATGCCGGAATTTACTGACCAATCCATTATGGAGAAAATGTAGCAGCTCCTGGCAACGGAGCCCCTGTTACAACCTGAATGTTTCCCCGACATCAGCAAGTCCAGGCCACTATAAAAAAAAGAAGATTATTCTTTAGAAAATGTCTGCCACCCCTGAAGAACGCGTGCTGCTTTTATAATTGGGAATCACAAAAAGGCAGAAGAACTATCAGACAGCAGTACATTCGAACTTATCGGATTTACAGACAAACTGTTTCATCTCTGCCCCATACGGAAAGGATGGGCAGTCATTGGCATACAGGAAAAATAGCTGTCCCCGGCCACCGTCCAAACTATCTCTTTAACAGAGAACCGCTTGGTGCTGAACGTACTATGTACGGGTACACTAAAAGTATGGATAGAAAAAGCCGGCAAGCAAGAACTGAGAAGTATTTCCATAAATACCCCCCAAAAAATTGTAATTGAAAAATAACTTATAAAACCAGCCGATATGAATAAAAAACTACTTGTATCTTTCGTTCTCGCTTCCTTAACAGGAATCTCGACGCAAGCAAAAGAAAAAATGTCTTCAGAAACAACCCAACAACGTCCCAATATCATCTTATTTATGGTGGACGATATGGGATGGCAAGACACTTCATTACCTTTCTGGACACAGAAAACACATTATAATGAAGCCTACGAAACTCCCAATATGGAACGTTTGGCCCAAAAAGGCATGATGTTTACACAGGCTTATGCCTGCAACATCAGTTCGGCAACCCGATGCAGCCTGATCACAGGTGTCAACAACGCACGCCACAGGGTAACCAATTGGACACTTGAAAGAGACAAAACCACCGACCGCCAAAGTGAAACGGTTCAATTGCCGGATTGGAATTATAATGGGGTCAGTCAGGTAGAAGGCACTCCGAATACCTTTGTCGGAACCTCTTTTGTCGATTTATTAAGACAAAGCGGTTACCACACCATCCACTGTGGTAAAGCTCATTTCGGCTCCATCGATACCCCGGGCGAAAACCCTAACCATTGGGGATTCGAAGTCAACATTGCCGGACATGCCGCCGGAGGACTCGCCACTTATCTGAGTGAAAAGAACTATGGTCACAAACGAGACGGCCAACCTTACTCACTTATGGCTATTCCCGGACTGGAAAACTACTGGGGAACAGGCGTATTTGCAACAGAAGCTTTAACCCGTGAAGCAATCAAGGCACTGGATAAAGCGAAAAAATATAATCAGCCGTTCTACCTGTATATGTCACATTATGCCATTCATATACCCATAGACAAGGACATGCGTTTCTATCCCAAATATCTTAAGAAAGGATTAACCGAGAAAGAAGCCGCCTATGCCTCACTCATTGAAGGAATGGATAAAAGCTTGGGAGACTTGATGGATTGGCTGGATAAGAATGATGAGGCAGACAATACAATTATTATCTTTATGAGCGACAACGGCGGACTGGCTTCTGAACCGGCATGGCGTGACGGTGAACTCCATACCCAAAACTATCCGTTAAACAGCGGGAAAGGCTCTTTATACGAAGGGGGTATCCGGGAGCCGATGATTGTCAAATGGCCCGGTGTAGTCAGTCCCGGCACCCGCTGTGACAAATATCTGATGATTGAAGATTTCTATCCTACCATCCTCGAAATGGCAGGAGTCCAAAATTATAGAACTGTACAACCGCTTGACGGAACCAGTTTCATGCCGCTGCTAAAAGGAACCGGAGACCCTTCCAAAGGACGTGCAATCGTATGGAATTTCCCGAATATATGGGGAAATAACGGTCCCGGCATCAACCTGAACTGCTCCATCCGAAAAGATGAATGGAAATTGGTCTATTATTATGAGACCGGAAAAAAGGAACTGTTTAATATCCCCGAAGATATCGGAGAAAAACATGATGTAGCCGCACAACACCCTGATATTGTTAAACGCTTATCCAAGGAATTGGGTACCTACTTACGCAATGTAGGAGGGCAACGCCCCGGCTTTAAAGCCACAAACAAACCCTGTCCATGGCCGGACGAAGTGTAAAGAATTGATTAAAAACTCTATAAGAGTCGGAATTATTTCATTTCAAAAGAAAACAGGAAGGGAAATAATTCCGACTTTTTGCGTATATTCAAATAAGCAATTATTTCACTTCCTTAAAAGCCATCTCCTCGGCTTCACTGATAATTTGTTCGTTGAGTTCAGAAATACCGATTTCTTCGGATACAGCACTGATTACAGTCTCTACAGCTTCTTCCCGGGGAAGCATAACCTCCTCCTGCGGTGCCTCGCGTACCGATTTAGCCGCCAGGACACTTTCCATGAAAGCACTGTCCTTTATCTTGCCCATAGCCTCATGAGCCGCCCTTTGTTGGGATTCCTTCTTTGAATAGCCGATTCCTCTTCCGGCCGGAATACCCTCAATCAGCACTTCACTCTCAAATGTCGGACTGAAACATTGATCATGTGACTGAGTAATCAGTTCAAATGTAAGCTCAACACGGTTTTTTTGACTCCACTCAATCAATTTAGATTTGAAATTAACCTCTTTTCGTGAAATCTTTTCCAAATTAATATAAGGACCGATAATACGATGCTCCATAAAATGCTTACAAGCACGATACCCCCTGTCCAAATAAATAGCTCCGACCAATGCTTCAAACGCATTGCCACACATATAGCTGTTGTGAGACGACTGACGTGCAGAATATTTAATCAACTTATCCAAACCGATTTCTATAGCCAATCGGTTCAAAGTCTCGCGTTGAACAATTTTAGAACGAGTGTTGGTGAGAAAACCTTCACGTTTTCCCTCAAACTTCTTATAAACAATATCTGCTACCACTGCATCTAAAATGGCATCTCCTAAAAACTCCAGACGTTCATTATTAAGCAAACGCCCCTGCTCAGACTTTATAGACGAAGATTTGTGAAGTAAAGCCTGTTCATAGATGCTGATATTCCTGGGATAAAAACCCAACATCTTATAAAAACGAAAATAAGACTCCTTATCCTTACGAAAAAGAAGTCTTATCTCATCTAGTATATTGCTAAACACAGTTTATTCAGTGTATTTTTTAATGATTACACATGCATTGTGACCACCAAATCCGAATGTGTTGCTCAATGCAGCATTTACGGTACGTTTTTGAGCTTTATTAAACGTAAAGTTCAACTCATAATCGATGTTTTCATCGTTATCACCTTCTGCGTGGTTAATCGTCGGCGGAACAATGTCATTCTTTACAGCCAATACGCTTGCAATAGCTTCTACTGCTCCGGCGGCACCCAGCAGGTGACCTGTCATTGACTTAGTAGAGCTGATATTCAGCTTATAAGCATGTTCTCCAAATACGTCTTTGATAGCTTTTGCTTCCGAAACGTCGCCTACAGGAGTAGAAGTTCCGTGAACATTGATATAATCAATGTCTTCGGGCTTCATTTCTGCATCTTCCAAAGCATTAAGCATCACTAATTTTGCTCCCAATCCTTCGGGATGAGAAGCTGTAAGATGGTGAGCATCAGCAGAAGCACCTACACCGGCAAGTTCTGCATAAATCTTAGCTCCACGTGCTTTGGCGTGTTCCAGTTCTTCCAAAATTAAACATCCTGCACCTTCACCCATGATAAAACCATCACGGCTTGCGCTAAATGGACGAGAGGCATGCTGAGGATCGTCATTGCGGGTAGAAAGAGCATGCATAGCATTAAAACCACCTACACCGGCCGGGAAGATGGCAGCTTCGGCACCACCGGCTACAATCACATTTGCTTTACCCAAACGGATATAGTTAAATGCGTCAGCGATAGCATTTGATGAAGATGCACATGCAGAGGTCGTTGTAAAGTTAGGTCCATGAAAACCATACATGATAGAAATCTGTCCGGATGCGATATCAGCAATCATTTTCGGAATGAAGAACGGGCTGAATTTCGGTCCGATAGTATCTTTTGTCTGAGCATAGCCCAACACTTCTTCTTCAAAAAAGTATGAATACCACCGATACCTCCACCATATATTACTCCGATTTTATTCAGATCTTCTTTTCGAGGTCCATTTCCGAGTCTGCAATTGCTTCTTTAGCGGCAACAATGGCATATTGTGTATACAAATCCATCTTGCGCACTTCTTTGCGGTCGATAAAATCGGCTCCGTTGAACCCTTTTACCTCACAAGCAAACTGTGTTTTGAATTTAGACGCATCAAAATGAGTAATAGGTCCTGCTCCGCTGACACCGTTCACAAGGTTTTCCCATGTTTCGGCAACAGTGTGACCCACCGGAGTAAGCGCACCAAGACCTGTTACTACAACTCTTTTTAATTCCATATTATAAAATAAGGATAATTACTTAGCGTTAGCTTCAATATAAGAAACAGCGTCACCAACAGTAGCAATCTTTTCAGCCTGATCATCAGGAATAGAGATTCCGAATTCTTTTTCGAATTCCATGATCAATTCTACAGTATCCAAAGAGTCAGCACCCAGGTCGTTAGTGAAGCTAGCTTCTGTAGTAACTTCTGATGCTTCTACACCCAATTTATCAACGATGATGTTTTTTACTCTTTCTGCAATTTCAGACATTACTTTCAAATTTTAGTTAATTAATCGAATAATTTTATTTTCTTTGCGGTTGCAAAGGAATAAATATTTCTTGGGCTGCGCAAATATTCAGGCAAATAAATGCAAATTTTTGCACATTTTTTGTTTTATGTGCACCAAAACCAGTAAAGTTATGAAGAGAATCGCAATTTTAGCATCAGGGGAAGGAACAAATGCCGAGAATATTATCCGGTATTTTTCAGAGAGAAAAACGGCAAAAGTAGTGGTTGTCATAACCAATAAAGCACAAGCCGGCGTATTGAATCGAGCTGATAAACTGGGAATTCCTACCGAATTTATTCCGGCTCAGGATTTTACAGAGGGTAGAGCTTTGGAAGTACTGCACCGCTATCAAACAGATTTTATCGCCTTGGCAGGTTTCCTGCTAAGAGTACCCGATGATATTTTGCATGATTATCCGAATAAAATAGTAAATATTCATCCCGCTCTTCTTCCTAAGTTCGGCGGCAAAGGGATGTATGGCAACCGTGTGCATGAGGCTGTCATTGCCGCAGCGGAAAAAGAAAGCGGAATCACCATTCATTTCATCAATGGACATTACGACGAAGGGGATACCATATTTCAAGCTACATGTCCCGTCATGCCCGATGACACACCGGAAACTTTAGCTGCACGAGTGCATGCGTTGGAGTATGAGCACTTCCCGCAAGTGATTGAAAAAATACTCATGTAATCCGTGCCTATGCCAATCAATGGGGATGTGTCAAAACATTGCTAATGTTATCATTTTGCTAGTAGGGGCGAGGTTCGCTCGCCCGAAAACAGCTTGCTTTGTGTATTACTCCCGAGGTCGTGCCCGTTGGTTCGGGCAGGCAAACCCTGCCCCTACAGTTGACGATAGGTCGTTTTAGTTTTGACACACTCCCATGACAGGTTATTTTTTATCTTTCAGCTTCTTTCCAAAACAGTGAATGGAAGTGTTCTGAATAGGACGAATAATCAAATCAGGTGAAGTACCTTCGGGATAAACCAGCATCTCCTCGCCTTTCTGTAAATCAACTTGATAAGTATGCTCATCCAACTGCTTTACTTCCAGATGGCGCTTGCCTTTAAAGAAAGGCCGTGCGATATCCGTTACAAGGATACAAGGTTCTCCGGCCAAACTCTTCACCTGTATAAATTCCGTTTTCCCGGCTTTCCGATTGGCAGAGACCTTGAAAGCTCCTTCTGTCCGCAACCCGTCAAAAGCCACATCCTGCCACGCATCCGGTACGGCAGGGAAAACCCTTATCTTGCCTCCCCAACTCTGCAACAACATATCGTGTATAGACTGCGCACCCGACAATGGTGTTTCAATAACCGGTCCAGATTCTCTATATAATGTATTCACACTCAAAAAACGTCCAAACAGCTTATTCAAATAAGCCAATGCATCATTCCCTTTTCCCAGTGCAGATGAGATGGAAGAAGCTCCGGTCAATGAATAACCCTGATGAGCTCCTGTCTTCGATTGCCAAAAATGAAGAGATCTCTCAATAAGATCCACATCTTCAGGGTGTTCTTTGTTTAATGTATACAATGGATAAGCCGCCAGGAGATGCGAATAATGCCGGTGTGAAAACGCATAAGGCGTATTCCGCCCGATAAACAGCCCATTTTCGTCCATCGGATAGGGAGTCAGCTCCTCCAATACGGTTTTCCATTTAGGAAGTAACGGATCGTCTATCTTCAATCTCTCTGCCGATTGTATCAAAGTCAGACATCCCCAGCGAAGCAGGGAAAGATCGAAATTACAATCCTCTGCACTTCCATATTCGGGAGAATAAGTAGCAGGAAGATGCAGCTTCCCGTCCTCTTCCTTCTGCAAGAAATGCAGGTAATAATTTACTGCCCCTTCAATAGCGGAAACAACTTATCGCGCAGAAGTGCATCATCCATCTTATGACGATAAATCAACCAAAGATTGTGACAAGCCCAAGTGAGCAGCCCCACTTCGGCCGTTTTACTCACTCCGGGAATACCGACCGGCTCTGTAGCGCAATAGAAGTTGCTGGTACGTCCCAGTCCCAAAGCGTCATGCCGATACGCTTCCGGGATATTCTTTCGCAACTGTTCCACATTATTATAAAGAGCATTCTCCAAAGAAGCAGCCAAATCCAGTCTGTCGGAAGCATTCAACGGCCAGTAAGTCAACTGCACATTCAGATTCCACCACGCATTCGGCCACGGTGTCTTGGTGAGCCACGGACCGGTGCAATCTATCAACGCTCTGTCGGCACGCGTCGCCGAAGCTAATTTATACATCTGTATCCAATAGAAATTCTCCTTCACACCTTCGGGTAATGTAAGGAAGCTGGCAGGATAATAAGCATTCCACCATTGACGATGCGTCTTCTGCAAATTCTTATATCCACACCGCAATGCATCCTCCAGCTCGTTCCGGCTGATTTCACGGGCATTGGATTCGGGATAAGAATGAGTAAGATTCACCCACAGCACACGTTCTCCTTTTTTCACGGTTTCTTTCCATGCAACCGCCGTCTCGCCTCCCGCCTGAAGTTTCTGATAAGACATTCCTTCCTTTTCTGTTCCGGTTACTTCGGGAGCCGGATTAAGCGGATAATCTTCGGGCACTTTAATCCAATTGCCCTCTCCTTTGGCAAACAGATACCTCGGGCTCTCTGAAGGAGCCGGCACCCATTCCCAACGGAAATCTTTTTCCTCGCCTTCGGTAGTGGTCTTGGTGACGATAATCATCTTATCGCTATGCACGAAGCTATGTAAATGAATTTTTTCCTTTTGTAGTGACAATGTCGGCAGTAGTCTCGGCATTCCATAAGTCCACCCGCATCTTTCCATCCAAAATCTCACCTTTCGGATGCAAAGCAAAATGTCCGGTCAGCAGACGTCCGATGCTGAACAAGTCGTTCTTGCCCTTCCGATGGTCGTGTACTGCACAGTTTCCTGTTTCCAACCGAATATAGTTCTGTCCCGTTCCTTATAAATCATCAGCCCCAACATACCGTTACCCATATAGGCTGATTCATACCAATACTCAGGAAGTGTTTCCCCACACCATGTCCTGTTTACTCATAAACTGTGGCCAGTCCACATCCAGTTTCACCGACGAATCGGCAGTGCCTGTCATTACACACAAAAGACACCACACATACAGCAAGTATATGCCGCAAATAACATTTAATGATAGAATACATTGCTCTAATAGTTTATAAATGACGTATTTTAACGTGAGTTCGAAATAAAATCAAAAAATAGCAAGTTGTCCGTCATTGACAAACTTTACGTCAATGGCGGGCTTCTTTTCAAAAAAAGCAGTATGCCGCGATAGCCGACAAGGAGTTGGCTATAAAGTTACTGAATGAACGATGTCTTGAGTGTTCAATCTGTGCGATGTTCTTCAGTTCGTCATTGACCGTTTCAATCAAGGCTCTTTTTCTTAGCAAAATCTTGTCGGCAATACTCATCAGTGAGTTCCTCATATTATTTTTAACTTTAGTAACAAGTTGTATGCCATTAAGGAAAAGGTTTTCAAACAGAGCCTGACCTATAAATCCCTTGTCTGCACATAGTTTTCCTTTTTGATGTTTTCCAGAAACCTACCCTGTTTCAACGGTTCCCGGTCATCCACGTTTCCAGGCGTGAACATGAAATTGAGGATTTCACCCTTGTCATTGATTATCAGATGCAGCTTGAATCCGAAGAACCATCCCATAGAACATCTTCCACGCTCGGCAAGCCCTTCAAATGTCTTATGAATCAAGATTCTTTGGTTACGACATACACATAAGGGAGTGGAATCAACGAAACTGATGCCGGTACAAGTTCCCAGCAGTACTCTTTTGATGAATATGGTCATGGGAAGCAATACTTCCTTCTCCAGTTCCACAAAACGGTTATAAGAAACCTGACGAGGAAAAAGGTGTTTCAGATGTTTACAGACATACTCCTTGTAGTAATGCTTGAAACAACGGAAACCACCGGAGTGAAACAGGATTAGAATAACCATAATCTCTGCATCACTCATACGGTTGGGTTTGTTACGATGCATGGTCTTCATATCCTTAATCATATATTTTTCCTGTTGCAATGTAAATTCCTTGCAAAAATCATCGGCCATACAATAAATCTCTGTAACTTTAGACTCTGGAAACATAGTGGTAATCGTTTAAATGTTATAATTCAGCACTATAAATTTAATACTTTTATCGCTATGTTTCTAATTATAAGTGAAATATATTTATTCTTATTTCGAACTCACGTTATTTTATTCTTTTTCATAGACCTTTCGACAAAGGTACAGACATTTTCTTTATAAAACTCAAACAATGTTTCTTCTTTTTACAAGACTGATAAGATTTTCTCTCATTCGATTAGCAGTTCAAAGCAAAAACAATAAACGTGACTTTCCATACGTTCGGCCAGGATGAAATATACATTAGTCCGAATCAATGTGTTTCCCTAATGAAACAACCTGTTTCAACTGCATGAAACAGGTTGTTTAACCGTATGAAAAACATCATGCGAACGTACGCTATGGAAAGCGGAAAAGAAGGTGTCTGCACATACTTACATAGGAAAAAACATACAAATAATGCAACTTTGGACAAAAATAAGAGATATGCTCTCCTTTGAAGGAATCTCTCACCCTGAAACGCCCTGTACATTGTCGTTTCGAAATAAGGGTGAGAGCAGTGAGAGATAAAAATCAATTCTGCATAGGGAAAGAGAATATTATAATGATAACCTATTCGGTAATCTTGGCATATACTTCCTTGGCTACCTCTATCACATCGCCTTCGGCTTGAGAAGAATAAGGATTTGTCTGCTTTGTCCACGGTTCCTCAATGGCATAAAAATCTATTGCCTTCACCGGCGCACCATTCAGCTGTGCCTTTTGCCGGTCAATCCACACCTTCCAACGGTTATAATAGAAATCACGCAACAGACCGTTCCATTCTTTGTGTGCATAGTCGCGTAGTCCGCCTTCATCAGCTGCCACACGATTTCCCCATGTAGTAACCTGCACGCGTGCGTTCCATTCATACAAATCTTTTTCCTCGGGAGTCGTGCCCAAGTTGCGTGCTTTCTCAATCCATGTGCCTACCTTGAATTCAGGACGGGCTGCCAATAATTTATCCTGCAAAAGAATCAAATCGAGGAAACGTTGTGAAGAGGCTGCAAACAGTTCCTTTTCTCCTGCCTTATATGCATCTATCATAATGGGATAAACCAAACGCCCCTTTTCTGCCACTGCCTGACGGACAATATCTATCAAGTCATACTCAAAATTATTATTCCCCTTGAAACGGTCAGCTGCCGAAAGCATTATGCCTGCCGCACGGATAATATCTTCCGGTTTATAATAAGGTTCCATCTCGCTCCAGCTGGACACCTGATAAACATCGTAATCCGGACGTCCGCAGAAAACGGATTCATGTGTTCCCTGCTGGGTATTCTTTGCCGGACAGTTATAGATGGTGTTACTCAATAGCAGCCATGCATCCTGAACCGCTTTGTCGGCCTTGCCATAACGCGCCACTGTATAGTTTTTCAACCATTCATCTTTATCAAACCGGGCCGGACGCCAAGGTAGTTCACACAACAGCTCGAACATTACCGGATTATTTTCCGAACCTTCCATAGTCATACCCACTCCTTTCATTGTCTTGCCGAAAGAAGATGTTTTTTGCCTTATAGAACTCATCGATGACATGCTTCATCTTTCCATGCAGACCTACATTGCCACCATAGTTCAGCAGCATACAGTAAAGCCAGTCATGCTTGCCGAAACCTTCCTTACGATACCAGGTAGACTCAGGATCACCCCATTGAGGACGGCTCTCGGCAAAAAGGTCGAGCACAATCAAATCTCCGGCAGGAAGATTTTCAATCATCTTTTGGCGAGGATTCGCCTGCCATGCCTGAGCCACCCAGACAGCTTTCGGATTTGCCTTTTTCATTGCTCCCCAAATGGCCTGGCCTGCAGCATTCAAATCGACACCTGCCACATTGCCTCCTTCGTGGAAGGGGTCCATGCTATAAAAATCGGCTTTGCCGTAAAGACGACTCATCTCCTTATAATAAAGGTCGGCAATTTCGTTGAAACGTGGGTCGGTGGGCTGCAAGAAAGCAGGACGCCGATAACCGCACCACAAGCCCGGATCGGAAACATTCAGCCCCAAACGCTCTTTGGCATTGTGAGGAACCATGCCAGAATAACCCGGCAATACCGGCCGGATGCCATATTCACGCATACGCTTCAAGATTTGTTTCTGTAAAGTTTCACGTTGTTTATACCAGCTATCGGGATTAGGACCGCCCCAACCTTCCAGGTTATTCATTAACCACCATCCCTGAAAAGCAGGACCGGCAATAAATTCATTGATTTCGTCTTTGGTATAGCCCAGTTTGGTCAATACATTATACCACACCACATCTGCACCTACCACTGCCAAAGGAAGATTGATGCCATGCAATGCCATCCAGTCAATTTCCTTCTCCCAACGATCCCAGTCCCAAAATGCCATGGTATAGGAATAGGTACAATAATTAAAGTCATAACGATACTTCAAATCCGTTTCATGACGTTCTTTCTGAGGCACGGCCGGAAGAACGGCAGGAAGTTGCGCCGTCATCCCATTCCACGAAAGTTGAATACCTGCATAGTATTTCAAGTACCAGTTCACTCCTGTGGCAATGCTCACATAATTATTGCCACGAATCACTACTTTATCACCTTTTTGGTCTAATTCAAAGAAATCGGTCGGTGACTTCACCTGCTCAATGACAAACTTGCGCGAAGCTCCTTTATCAATGCGTTCCAATAAGCCTTGTATGGGAGAAGCCGCTTTAACAACCACTGCCAGACAGAGCATGCAAATAAGACAAATCGTTCTCATGTTCATTTTATGATTTAGAAGTTAATATGCTGTTTATAAAGACAACTTGTAAACGTGTATACCGGGAGAAGAGAAAGAAACTTCTTTCTCCAAACCATTGCTTGCAAACATAAATTTAACGGTATCGGGACCGGTAGTCTGAACCCTCACCGTCCATCCGTCAGACTCTTTCACAATAGAAAGTACATCGGTGGTATTACTTGACGGAGCTGCCGCCAACTGAGCCGCACAATGAATCGTGCCAAGTTGATAACGGGCTATAGATAAGCGGAACTTACCCTTTCCATAGATAAAGGTATAAGGATGCGTTTCCTCATCACTCTGCCAATCCGTATTCAAAACATAAAGCGTGCGACGTTCACCGTCCTGCCATGCCGTAAATCCTACCGACGGAGCTGCCTCTATCCAACCGTTCTCCGCCTCCGGATGAACTGTTGAAGCGGCAATATCCTGCATCACTTTTATATAGGCTGCCTTCAGTTTATCCTCTGCCGGATAAAGGGCTTCCGGGAAATAGATGACCTTTCCTTTGCCATAGTTCAATGTTGTTTGTTGCATCAGGCTCCGATAGTCTTCTCCCAACAGTTCACGAACGGGTGCATCATCCTGCGGAAAACAAGGCTTTTCATCCGGTTGCAGACAGGCATTGATATGGGCAGCAGACAAAATCAGTGTTCCTCCATGAAAGACATAATCGCGGATACGTTCAAAATCACCTTTGTCATATGTGTTCCATCCCAAGAAAATCATGGCTTTGTAGCGGTTCATTACATCTTGCGGAGCCTCAACCGGCAGCAAGTCCACCGGACCGTAAGGCGTAGAGGTAAACCATCCTTCGGGACCGCATCCGTCAATAATGTGGTCGGGATAAAACACTTTCAGCAAGTCAAAACTTTCGCAAGCCTTATTGAATTTCCATTTCTCGCCTTCTTGTGACCACAAACTGCCACGCCCAAAAGATTTCCATGCATCATTCCGTCCCTGAATCACAGCAATATTGCTATGAAACTCTCCACGACGGCTATGTGTTTCAATAAAATCAAGGACACGATGCTGTGCTGCCAGATGTTCCTTGCCCGACGGAGAATAACGGTCGTTCATAAATTCATCTGTCCACAAAGCTTCTTCCGTATTTATATGTGAAGAACCGTGCATATAAGCCACAGCCAGTGAAAGATAGAGACGCAACGAATGTTTAGGGTCGGTGAAAGGACCGCTTCCCCATTGCAAGGCATGCAACGAGCCGTATGTCGGACGACTGTATGCCAAAGACGCACCACGCAAAGCAGAAAGTATCGTCTCTTCAGGTCCATACATTTGTTCGGCTCCCACCCATTCATAACCTGCCTGATAAAAATAACGAAATAGAGAAGACGGACCTGTATGACGCACGCTTTCTCCTTTAGAGTAGCGCAAGTTGGATACCAGTTTGCGGGCTCCGTCCGCCATATCGGTCACAGCCTCCGTATCATAATGGATAAATGTGCCGTGGTCTGTATAAATAGGACGATGCTTTGCAAAGATACCTCCCCAGGGACGATTACGGGCAGCCATGTCCGAATGCAATCCCTGATATTTAAAATGTTGCCAATAATAGTAACCACCGTCATTCTCATGGGCTTGTTTTCCACGGAACATGGGGGAGGCAAGTTCTTCATTCGACGGATTCAGGCGACTACCTGCTAAGGTTCTGCCTTCTGCCTGCCATGCGTATGGTATCTTCAAACCATCAAGCAAATGGGTATAATAACCAATTATTTCCGGGTCGGTGATACGGCATCCACTCCATTGGTAAGAGGGGCGGAACTGATACCAGTTGCCTACACGTTGCGATATATACCATTTAAAGAAATAACTGTATGGAGTATATTGCTTGTCGATATAGATTTCATCTCCTGAAGAAATATAGATGTTTTCGGGAGCCCGTTCCACAATCTGTTCTATCGCAGCAGACTCGCTACGGCTACCGTCGCTGAATTCCATCTTCACATCGGTCAGACAAGAAATCCGCCCTGAACTCTACAACATGCAGTCCGGCTTCTTTAAATCGGACCTCTTGCGTGGCCGGTTGCAGAGCGGCATCGCTCTTTACTTGCAATTTCACATTCGGACGGTTTGTCTCAATCAACACGCCGAAAGAAGCGGACTTGGAAACATACTTAGGAACTGAAATAATTTCAAAGTCACGGGCAGTCTCTTCAATCACCTCCAACGTGCGCACTTCGTAAGGAAAAGCAGCCCGGTGAGGCTCTTTCAACAAAGAGAGCTTAAAACAGCCTGTTCCCTGCAGGTCTCCGGGCAACAGGATATAGAAATCGGACACATTGGAAGCACGGTCAAAGATATTTCCCTCGAATACTTCCCGACCATCAAATTCCAGCCTCCAGCGCGGCCAACTGCGAGTCGCCAGATTACATCCTACCCAATAATCCACCTGACTCGCTTTCTGTGCAAACTTGGTGAAAGGGACATGCCACACAGTTTTGCCATTCTGCTCCAAACGGGGCGCTTCCAGCCAACATTCACCACTGAAACCGCTTCCTCCTGCACACAGCAGAGCGCAAGCCACGTTATCGGGCAATGTAAAAGTATGGCTGACATCCTGATACTTTCCCGTGCCAACAGGGACAGGCACAAACAACACGCTGTCGGGGAGTATCAAAAATATCCTGCGCTGCCCGTCCGGGTTTCTTATAATAAAGTTCCAGTTCCAATCCGAACCGACCCTTAACATCCACAGTCAGCTGCCGGCGACGAACCACCGGAAGATGCACAGTCAGCTTCCCCGGTTTAAGTGCCTGTCCCATGACACGGAAGTAGGCATAACGCTCAAAAGCATCATTCTCTCCCTTGAAATAGAGGGAGTAGCGATCTTTACGAGTAACGACAGAATCCAAATTGTCATCAATAAAAAACTCACTTCGACGGAACATCTCTTCACCACGTTCCTGAAAGGGAGCAGGCATCTTGACTCCACCCGTTACACGCAGAAACTTACGAGTGGGATAAGCACGTTTGGGAAATGATACAGTTTGTTCCAAACTATGTCCGGGCTGCAAGAGATAAGGTCTTTCCGGCGCTTCCGAGGAATAGATAACCCGGCGTTCTTCCTTGTAAGGTGTTTCCCCAAAAAGTGGAAACACCTGTACAAAAGACAGAAGCAATAATAGCAAAGAGTGTGTTTTCATATCATAGAATCAATTATAGATAAATGTCCTTTCCAAAAGCCCAACCCAAATACGATTGTTTCAGGTCTTGAGTTTTACCATTGAATGATACGGTATAGGCTTTTCTCAAATTACAATGCAGATTGACTATCTGCTTTTCATTTGCTTTTACGGTCAGCTTGTTTCCCTGACGGGTTACCCGGCAGTTATAGCCTATCACTTCGCCATCGGGCCGTTCTACAACAAACGCATTGGTCAACATTGTCTCACCGATACATTTAAAAAGCTCGTGCACATCATTATCCTGTGTATTGACTGTCTGCCAATCACTAATCATATTTACATATTGCTCACCAATCACAAACTCACGGGTATCATATAATTCGGGATGCGGATTGCCAAAACTCAATGAATCTTCCGTCACATGAGTATCGGCACTGCAAGCCTGCTTCACTTTCAGATACGGGTCGACCACAAAAGCCCAACGTAAATCTCCCGTACGGAAATCAATCAAATTGGAGAAAGCTCCCATGGCATTAAATGTCTCTTTCAACCAACGTTCTTCACCGGTCAACAGATAAGCATAATAGGTGGCATAAGCACGCCAGCCACTCCAGCCGTGAGGCGAGTTGAACATATTAGGCAACATCTGCACGTCATATTGAGCCTCCCAATAGCGCATGGTTCCTCCACGACGGCGGGCATCGGGAACACGCAACTGAGTCAGACAATCATGACTGTTCAATATCTGTAACATGGCATCCGTATAATGTTTGCGCTCCTTTTCATCCTGCTGCATCAATGCAAGCATACCAATCTGAAGCGCCGAACAGGAAACCATCCCATCCTCAAAAAGTCAGCTCACCTTCGGTCTCAAAATCGCCTTGTGAAGCCACCAACTGGTCGATGGCACGTTTGGCAGAAGCATAGTGACGGTCGGCAGCCTCTTTCCACATACTATACGTCTTACCCAGTTCACGTTCGACCAAAGTAAGTTCCAACATACTTTTCGCTACATAAATAACGCTGGTATACACCGTATTATGGTTTACGTAAGCTCCGTCTTTACGCTGCCAGGTATTCATCAGCCAGTCCGCCAGACGAGAAGCCTTCTTCAAATCCTCTACATCGCCATAGGCTTCATATTTATCAACCAACAATCCTATTGTTCCCGATGTATTCTGAATACGTGAGGCATGATATAACGGCACCATCTTTGTCCGGTCGTGCAACAGCCCGAACAAATAATCAAAACGACTGCGCAAAGCCTCATCCAGTTGTTTTTCAGGGAAATACCTGGCTGCAATAAAGGAAGAATGGAAACCATACCAACTCTCGATATGGGAAGTTGCTTTCTGATGATATTTCAATGCACCTTCTCTGGCGCGCTCCATAGTCCATTCCCAAGAAGCGTGGGCAGACAATACACCTTGCGACTGCTTGTCACCGTCTGTAACCTTCACTGTATACAGTCCCACCGAGGAAGCATACAAGATACCTCCTTCACATGACCCGATTTACTTTTCACTGTAACCTTCTGAAGCTTTCCTTCACTATCTGTCACTTCGACAGTCGGAGCGGCTGCAAGTACTTCAAATGTTGCAGTCTCCTTAGGCTGATACACCGTTTGAGGCATACGAATCATAGGCACACCGGCCACCTTATGAATCGTTTCTTCAAATTCGCCCGGGTATTGATATCAACAAAGGCAATCGTCCACGTTTTACGTTCCCCTTGTTTCAAAATCCACAAATCTTGCGGACAATGCTGAGGCAAAGGCAGTGCATTCATCAAATCAAGGTTCAGGGATTCGATACGATGTCCCATAAACCAATGAGGAGCGGGGTCTTGATATCCCAAGTTATAATCCACGCTCCATGATGCAACAGGCTGCGGTGAGACAACGCCCAATGTATGTCCCGACGGAGTCTGAAGATAACCATAGAAATGAGTTTTCTCGTTCATCATCAGCGTTGGAAAATACTTACCGAACCAATCGGGATACTTATCCATATAAGTATCAATACCCAATTTCAATCCTGCCTTTACGGGTTGAAAAGGAACATTTCCCTTGTTTTCCAATATAACCTCCATAGCAGGCTGTCCCTTCCATTCTTTATAAGTAAGACGGCACTCTACACCATCGATGGTTGCACGGTAAGACCGATATCCATCCGGTATCCAGTCCGCTTTTATATTCCCGTTACCCATATTGGCGTAGAAACTGGGACCCATATTACTCTTATCATGAAAAAAAGGCACCGTATCATTACGCTGACTGCCTTTAAAAACAATCTGCTCCAATGTCCCTTTATCCGAAATACGACATTCCCATCCACTGCGTTTCCATATTGTAGTCTGTGCAAAAGCACTCATTCCCCATAACAAGGTTCCTATAATCAAACAACTTTTCTTCATGGTATAAATCCTATTATTCTATTTTCTTCAGAGTAAAGCAGTCGATATCGGGTGCCCAGCAATAAGGACTTCCCATACGGACTACATTATTTCCCGGCTTCAAACGTACCTGCACTGTTACGGAAGCAAGCTGCTGTCCATCGGTTCCGGCAAGGTCTTTCAGCAGGATACTCTTTTCATTGTTTACTTTAATTTCCAGTTTGCGGTCTGCATGAGGCACATATTGGATGGTCATTTCATACATTCCGCCCTTTTCACTATATACTTTATTCCATTCGGCATAGTTTTCGGCACGTCCTCCCAGATAGCTGACCTTCATCCCCCCGGACGCTTCCTTCATCGGTGCATACAGAATGGTTTTCGGGCGCAGTCCCAAATCATTAAAACAAGGCAAATAAGCCCACTCAGCCTCATAACGCACAGGTTCAAGACGCTGCTCTGCTTCCATACGCAAAATCAGGACACTATGTGCAGGCAATTGCCGGTTCAGTGTCCCCTGAACTGCCTTAAGGTCTTTTTGCTTCACCAAATCACGCATCTTCACTTTACCTCCCATTTCCAAAACACTCATGGGAACAGAGAAATCACAAATACTGTCCGAAGGGTTATACAAAGCCACCGCACGCACTTTGCCGCGTTCCTGTTCTATATCCTTTACCAGCACATAGCCCTTATTCTCATGCTGCACCACATAGGCTTGTAATCCCAACGGGTCTTGATTTAAGGCAATCAGTTCCTTATTCTTCAAGAGTTTCAAAGAAGCCTCGGGAATCGTTGTCAGGTCACAGCCTATCAACAAGGGAGAACTCATGATACACCACATACCGAAGTGCACCTCTTCTTCCTCCGGTTTCAGTCCACGGCCAATCTCCAGCATATCCATATCATTATAATGACCGTCTCCGGCATACGCAGAAAGATACAGATTCTTATCAATGATATATTTCACCGACCCCCATTCCGGGCGGATATCACTACTGATACGCCAAGAGCAGCCGATATTCTTTGCCCATGTACCCGGAAAAGCCCATCGGCACACATTAATGGAAACATGGTTACCCGCCACTTTATCAAAAGCACGGCGAATCTCCGTATATCGTTTTTCCTCATCCAGACTCAACTCCTGAGAAGCACCGCAATAATCTATCTTAATGAAATCGAACCCCCATTCATTGAAGTATAAATCGGCATCCTGATGCTCATGACCATACAAGCCCGAACCTACTCCGTTGACATCCTTATCCCAAATGGAACCGCAAGTATTGCTTCCGGCATCCGAATAAATACCGGCTTTCAGTCCCAAAGAATGAATATGGTCTGCCACCCCTTTCAGTCCGTTCGGAAAACGTTCCGGATGAGTCTGCATCGTGCCGTGCTCATCACGCCAACCAAAAAATCCGTCATCTACATTGACATAATTATAACCTGCATCTTTCAAACCTTTCTGCACCATGGCATCGGCCTGCTTCTTTATCAAAGCCTCATTGATATTCACCCGATAGGTATTCCACGAGCTCCAGCCCATAACAGGAGGATCAAATACATTTTCATTACCGGCAAAAGTCATGGAAGACATGCCCAAAGCTAACACACATAACAATAATTTATTCATAATCAATAACCAACCATTAATGAATGCTTTATTAATTCCATCAGATCTTTATATAAATCTTCTTTTTATATAAATATGCTCCGACCAACCATACAACTCCCACAAAAAGAAAAGCATAGACAAATGAAGTAAAGGCATTATCACCCAACCAACCGGATAAACCGGCATATATAATGTCGTGCATATTCTGTTCTTGCAGTGGTAAACTGTCAGCTAATATATATAATATCTCACTAAGTACATAGCAAAACAACGGATTTACACCAAATATGGCAAAAATCCAAGTCCTCTGATATTTCTTCGTCACATCGATATACCACAGCAGAATAGACAAAAGAAGAGCAGAAAAACCGCAAGTAACCAACACAAATGTAGGCGACCACACCTTTTTGTTCAGAGGACATACATCCTGTAGCAGAAAGCCCGCTATCAGCCCCATAGCTCCATAAAGGAACAAACGGTTCAACTTATCTTTCATATCGGGGGTCTCCATGCAAATCTTTCCAAACCAGAAACCTATCAGAACTTGGGCAATAGAAGGAATCGTACTCAACACTCCCTCCGGGTCTATTCCCCGGTCATTATACATGTGTGATAACCCCAGTACAGACTTATCCACATGAGAAAGAATATTCTCCGGGCCGTATACAAATCCATTGCCGACCAACAAGATTCCATAATATACAATCAAAATGACTGCCACCAGAGAAGGGATATAACGATGGCGGACCGTAGTGACAAGCAGTGAGCCTATTCCATAACACAATGCAAGGCGTTGCAACACACCCAATATGCGTACATGAGCCAGCGATGCAAAAGCCGCCTTCCAAGGGCTGCCAACAAAATCGGGTTGCAAAGATGCCTCACGCAATGTGCCCAGAAAAGTAGCGGTACCATAAATAAATGTACCGATAATAAAAATAAGAAAAGTACGACGAATAATTTTCAGAAATAACGCCTTATCCAAAGTAAAGGAGAATTTCTTCAGAGAAATATACATGGACATTCCCATCATAAACATAAACAAAGGATAAATGACGTCCGCCATCGTCAAACCATTCCAGGAAGAATGTAATAAAGGGGGATAAACATAACTCCATGTTCCGGGACTGTTCACCAGTATCATGCCTCCTATCGTCAGTCCGCGAAGCACATCCAAAGCCAACAAACGCTGTTTCATAATAATGAGATATTAGATTAGAGAGTCAAAGGTATAAATAAAAGATATAGTTCTAAAAAAGGCTGCCGGATTTATTTTCCCAGCAGCCTCTTTATCTTAATTATCAGTATCCGGGATTTTGGATAATCTTACCTTTACTCTCGTCCATTACACTTTGCGGCAGCGGCATCAGGGTCATATAATCCTGTGCTGTGGGCGACTGTTTGTATTTGCGAGCATACTCAATATATCTTCCATAACGAATCAAATCCGAACGGCGAACACCTTCAAACCATAATTCATGTCCGCGCTCTGTCAGCACCGCTTCAAGGAAGGCATCAGCTCCGGCAAAGTCAGCCATAGTGTAAGCAGGAAGTCCGGCACGTGTATGTACCATATTCAGCAGTTCTACAGCTTCCGGAGTCACAGTATTACCTTCGCGAACAATCGCCTCAGCCAACAAAGTAAGCACATCGGCATAACGGTATACAATCCAGTCAACCTGACTTTCTTCGCCGGTAGCATCAGGATCTTCACCATACTTAACAGGCATTGCGCCTTTTATCAATACAGAACCGGGATTTTCTTCATTATAGTGAGTTCCGTCTTCTGCAACAAAGTCGCCTACCAATACTTCCAAACGCTTGTCAGCCGAATCGAAAGTATGATAAAAATCCCAAAGAACACGATAGCCGCCCCATTTCTGGATATTTGGATTTTTAGTCGGGTACTCGCTGGAAATAACATGAGCCAGCCACATCTGCTGATTCACACTGCGACTGCAAACACATGCCCAAATTGTTTCAGCATTGCCTTCATTCTCCAATGTAAAAATATCCTTATAGTTATCCATCAACCTATAACCATATTCCGGCTTCATCAATTCACGACCACATTCTACAGCTTTTGCCCAATTCTGTTCATGCATATAAAGTTTCATCAATACAGTATAGGCCAACCCTTTGGTAAAGCGGCCATAATTCGTATCCGATACTTTATAAGTTGCCGGAAGAACAGCAATGGCAGCCTTCAAATCGTCTTCAATGAATTTCACCATTTCCTCCCGCGATACACGAGGAGCTACTTCATCAGACAATGGATTATTCAACAAATCCAAAGAAGCAATCTGAATAGGACCATACATATCATAAAGGATATAAGCCAACCATCCACGTCCACAATGCAATTCTGCATCCAAACGTGCTTTCACTTCCTCATTCATAGGAACATTGACAATACGCTCCATAGTCAAAGTCATTTTACTTATATCGCGGATATAAGTACTGTAAGTAGTAGTCAGCCCACCGGAATTGGCTGTAAAATTCATCTGAATCATATCCGGCCAAACTGCATCATCCCACTGACAATCACCGATATCAGTACTCATATCACTGATGACATGAATACCTCCCTGCGAAGAAGCATACAATCCGCTATACCAATTCGAACGGAAAGGAGCATAAGCGGCAGAAGTCACCAAAGCCTTCGCATCTTCTTCATTTTTAGGAAATATACCGGGATTAATCACATTATACATTTCAGACTCCAGATTAGTGCAAGAAGGACAAAATGCAGTCGCAGCCAATACTACGGAAAATATTGATAATATCTTTTTCATTTCAATCTTATCTTTTATAGGTTATTAAAATGTAATATCCAATCCTAAGCTAAAGCTTCGTACGTTAGGATATGCCCAAACAGAATTATCTGTCTCAAGGTCGAGACCGTCATACGGAGTAATAGTAAACGGATTATTGATATCTGCATAAACACGAATGCTCGACAATGCCTTTTTAACCGGGATAGTATAACCCACAGTTATATTACGGCAACGTACAAACCAGCTTTTTGCAGATAATAGTCACCAATTCCCCAAGTACTCTTGTTCTGGAAATAACCGGGACGAGAAGCAGACTGATTATCATGTGTCCATACTTCCGCTGCACTGGTAGGCATATTGTAACCACGATACATATTTACAATACCTGTCATACCGTCAGCACCTGTCAACCAAAGGTCTTTATAAGAACCGGCATTCAAGACATTGAATTGTCCATAGAAATAAATATTAAAATCAAAGTTCTTATAACGGATAGTGTTATTCAATCCCATCAAATAACCCGGGTCCGAACTTCCGTATATTACTTTGTCGGCATCATCAATTTACCATCAGGTTTACCGGACTTCAAAGGAATACCGTGTTTATCTACCTGAACAGAACCATCCTCATTATATACATAACCATTAATATCTTTAATCTTTACCTGTCCCGGCAGTGAACCCGGCATATAGTCTACTGTTTCTCCGGGCTGAATCAAACCGTCTGAAAGATATCCGTACATATAACGGATAGGAGCATTATACTGTGAATAAGCAGCAGGCTTCCAGCTTGCATCACGAGTATTCCATTTATCACGATAGAATGAGAAAGTAAAGTCTGTATTCCAACTAAAATCCTTTGAGTTAAAGTTAGTAGTGTTTATTGTCAATTCAAATCCCTGACTTTGGGTTTTACCTATATTGGCGGCAATTTTATCTGCCTCATTAAAAGTGAGCAAACTACGTTCAGCCAGCAAATCGGAAACTACCTTACGGAAATATTCAGCAGTTACATTCAAGCGGTTATTGAAGAATCCCAAATCAAGACCAACATTCCATTCTGTAGTAGTTTCCCACTTCAAATCAGGATTACCCATCTGACTCAAATACACGCCAATAGACTCTGTGCCACCGAATTCATTGTTATTACCGGTCTGATAGTAACTGATAGCACGGTTACCGATATTAGAGTTACCGGTCTGACCGAAACTGACACGTAATTTACCATTAGAAAGAACAGAAGTCATCGGTTTCATAAACTCTTCTTCGGTAAATCTCCAGCCCAAAGCTACCGACGGGAAATACCCCCAACGATTATTTTCTGCAAAGTTGGAAGCTCCATCGGCACGCAACGTAGCAGTCAGCAAATAACGATCTTTATATGAATAATTTACACGACCAAAGAAAGATGCCATTTCATCTTTTGAGGCCGAAGAGCCCACAGAAGGTTTCGGATAAGCTCCGGCTCCCAAATTATTATATAAGAAACCGTCAATCAAGAACTGGCTGTTGCCGGCATACAATGACTCATCTGTAAAACGTTGGAATGAATAACCTGCCAAAACACTGAAATTATGATCTCCCAATCTCTTGGTATAATTAGCAGTAAGTTCCATCAAATAATCCGATTTGTCATATTGAGCAATATCGGCTTGTCCGCCTTTCTTCTGACCATACAAAGTAGTCTTGGGCATATAAACACTACGCTTCTGGTAGTTACGGTCAATACCGAAATTAGCCTTCAAAGTCAAATCCTGAATAGGCTTCACTTCAACAAACGCAGTAGCAAGCAATCTCTCTTTCATTGTTTTGTCTGTGATTTCCAGCAATGATACCGGATTAGGCAAGAAAGCAGCCTGAGAGTTCAATGTGTAATCCCCGTTTTCATCTTTGATCGGTAACAGCGGATTAAACTGTGCAGCAGCCACCATAATACTTGCATTCTCATTCTGTCCCGAACCTAAAGGCACGTTATTGGTTTGATTTCTGGACAAAGTCATGTTAACACCTAAATTAACATACTTACTAACCTTCTGTTCCAAATTAATACGACCCGTATAGCGTTCCATATCATTATTCTTCACTACACCGTTCTGCTTGAAGAAGTTTCCTGAAACCAGATATTTGGTTGATTCAGTACCGCCTGTAACAGATATATTATGTTGAGTCTGAAAACCTGTACGGGTAATTTCGTCAAACCAATCTGTATTATGGGCAGGAGCATTGATTTGAGCATCTGTATAATAAGGCTTATAAGCAGTAGAAGCCTCACCTTCGGTTTTTCCACCATATACACCGATACCGTTCGCTCTCATCCATTCTTCCTTGGCATAGCGATTGGATTGTATCATAAAGTCTTGAGCACCCAACATATCATAATCACTTGCCAGCGTCTGAACAGTAGCCGTACCGGAATAAGTCACTTTCGGAGCACCTGTTTTACCCTTTTTAGTAGTGATGATGATTACACCATTACCGGCACGTGCACCATAAATAGCTGTAGAACTGGCATCCTTCAAGACCTCGATAGACTCAATATCATTCGGGTTGATAGAAGCCAAAATATTATCCGAACTACCCGCATCATATTTACCCGTTTTAATAGCATCGTCCGAAGTCGGATTTACCGGAAAACCATCGATAATCACCAACGGATCGTTACCGGCATTGACAGAAGCAGCACCACGGATGCGGAAGTTAGAACCACTACCCGGCTGTGCACTTACCATATTTACTTGCAAACCGGCTGCCTTACCTGCCAAAGCGTGACTGATAGTAGATACCGTACCCACAGGAGCATCGTCCATCTTCACAGATGCAACAGCACCGGTTAAGTCTTTTTTCTTCATTGTACCATAACCGACAACAATAACTTCATACAACATTTCCGTATCTTCACTCATAGTAACAGACAATGGCTTGCCGGCCTGAGATTTCAAAGTCTGTGTCTTATAACCAATATAAGAAACTTCCAATTCCGCTTTAGCCGAACTTACAGTCAAAGTAAATTTACCATCCATATCGGTAACAGTACCGTTTGTTGTACCTTTTCTACTACACTGGCACCGATAATAGGTTCACCTGTCGCATCCAGTACCGTACCACTTACCACTGTAGAAGCCTGTTTAACAGCTTTAGTTCCTTCTGTAGAAAGAATTATTTTTTATCTAAAACAGAATAAGTAACATTCGTTCCGGCAAATACCTTCTCCAGAACTTCAAACACATTTCCTTGATTAGCCGAAACAGACACACGACGATTCAAGTCTACATGTTTATTATTGAAAAAGAAATCAAAACCGGTTTTTGCCTTAATCTGATTCAATACTGTTTCAACTGTTTGATTACTAGCATCAATGCTGATTTTTGTTTTTTGCGCATACGTTTCTGCTGCATGAGTCAAGCTCAATGAGCAGGCAAGAAATAGAACACATAGTCTCATAAACAAAGGGATTTTGTTAAATGATAGCCATAACGACTTTATCATCCAGAATACTTGGATGCTAAAAGGATTTTGCATAATTTTGTAAAGACTGAGGTTAATAAAAATGTTATCTTAGCTTGTCGCCAAACAAGCTTTAAAAAGTTTTCATTTTTCCATGCGGTAGATACGCCAATATCTTCCGCATGTTTTTTGTTTTAAGGCGCTCTTTTCTGTTTCATAATATTTTCTAAAAAGGTTAATAAGGTTTTATTTAATATATCTCTATCCGCTGTTTCTTATCGGAAATTTCATCACTGTCCAAATAACGCCAATTTATTTTGGACGAGATTTTAAAATATTCAAGATACGTTCCAAACGCTGTGTAGAGAATGTTCCTGTAAACGAATACTCCTTAATACGATTACTCTTCACAACAAAGTCTACATTATAACGTTTGCCTAACATATGGAGAATATCCTCCATAGAGGTATTTTTAAATACTATTTTACCATCTTTCCAAGCAATCTCCGATTCGCAAGAAGTAGCAAACATTTTCGTCTCACCCGATTCCGGAGTATACACCAGCTTATGATAAGGTTTCAACTTTATCATTTTAGCTTCTCCTGCTTTATCTTTAAAGAAAAAAGCCGACACTGCCTTCCACCAGTGTAGTCGATATCCGACCATCGGCAGCATAAGCTTCCACATTAAAACCGGTTCCGTATACTTCTATTTGTGACTGATGTGCAGTAGAAACCACAAAACGTCTTTCCTCATCCTTCGTCACATCAAAATAAGCCTCACCAATCAATTCCACCTCACGGCTTTCGCCCACAAAGCGGGAAGGATAACGCAATGAAGACTCAGAATTCAAATAAACAACAGTGTTATCGGGCAATACAACCGAAGTAGTCATTCCCGGATTTGTCTTTATTTCAACCATTTGAGCCACCTCCTGCTGCTCATCCTTATCCTGATACATCCACAAAACAGCAATCAATAGCGGGATGGACAACATCGCAGCTATTCGTTGTGTCCATTCCCACCAAGAGATTCTTTTTTGTTCATCCTACCTTTTACCTTCCTTAATGCCTTTTCCGTATCTACACTTTTCATCACATGCAATGTATCGGTGGCCAGATAAAGCGCATGAATCTGATTCATTATTTTACGATGAGATTCATCTTGTTCTATCCATTCTTCCACCAACCGACTTTCTGCCGCTGTTGTCATTCCTTCACAGAAACGAGGCAACAGCTCCTCTATGTTGTTATATGTATTATCTGTATCTGTCATTTTTGAGAGCTCATTTATTATTAAGACAAACCCCGAAGAAAGATTCCTAAACAAAAAATGGTATTTTTTTTGAAAAAAGATGTTTTAGTATTAAAAGCATAAATGAAAAACTTATCTTTGCAGACGAGTTAACGAGGAATAATCAAGATGAAAACAGACAGAAATATGGAAGATATGGCTCTATTGAGTTCCCTCCGAAAGGGGGAACAACAAGCATTCGACAGTCTGTTCAGGAAGTATTATCCGATGTTATGCGCTTATGCCCGCCGCTTTGTTGAGCTGGAAGATGCGGAAGAAATTGTTCAGGAAATCATGCTTTGGATATGGGAAAAACATTCGGAGCTAATAATCGAATCTTCCCTTAGCCAATATCTTTTTAAAATGACCTACCATCGGGCATTGAATCTGATAGCCAAGAAAGAAATCATCAACCGGGCAGAAGCAGTTTTCTATACCAAGAATCAGGAAATGCCGGAAGATGTGAATTACTATCAAATAAAAGAACTGACCAAAAGAATTGAAAAGGCAATAGCTGCATTACCCGAATCCTATCAAACGGCATTCATTATGCATCGCTTTAAAGGCATGAGCTATAAAGATATCGCCGTTACTTATAATGTATCCCCCAAGACAATAGACTACCGCATTCAGCAGGCTCTGAAATTATTGAGAGAAGACCTAAAAGATTATTTGCCACTGACGGTATTGCTGGCATTGCATATCGGCTGATTCAGACTTATAATCTTTCCTACATTGCCTCGGTTAAAAACAGCCTCAACAAGATTAGTTGAAAGTAGGTTTCACACATATCATGAAGTCAACCTGTTGCTACACAAAACGTTAGCGTGAAAGGAAATAAGTAAGATACAAAAATACGAGGAACAAGTGAAATAAATAGGTCGAAACGTCTTAGAAAAAAGACCAAGGTCTTTTTCTAAAACACTTAAGTCTTTCTCAGAAACTCTTTGGTCTTTTTTTAAAACCTCAAGGTCTTTTCATTGCGATACGTTGACATCTGTTAAGATTCTCAAGTTGGATATAAAACGAAGACAATGTTTCCGCCTTTTCTTTAATTAATGAAAGTAAAATCTCCGTTAACCGAGACCGAGGTTAAGCAATCGCAATATGCTTTTCGAGATGAGCTATCACTCTTTGAAAAAGCTTTAAATCCTTCTCAAAAACAATTAAGTCTTTTCAAAAAATGCCCGAGTGCTCTTGAAAAAATTGTTTTGCACTTTTTAATACTCACGAGATAGGGAATAAATACGTATCAAACGGGTAGTAATAACCTGATAATGTGAAATATATATTTTCATGAGAAAAGAAGAAATCGGTAGATCTCTTAGTAAGAGATACACTTTTCGCTGCAAATTTACACAAAGTTTTGATAATTAAAACTTTTTGAGAAGAAAATTCATAAGACAAATGCAAAAATATCTTTAGTCATGAATTATAGGGCTTTTTAATGAGACTTAATCTATTGGTTTTCATCTTATTAACATAGCACTGTGTATCTCTTACTAAGAGATCTACCGATTTTAACTCTTTAGAAAAGGGTGAAAATATGCGTATTTCTCTCGTAATGAGGTGATAAAAATAGAATACAATGGACTATCTGTTTCTACACCGCGACAAGCGCACCTTTACTTCCGAAAGGCAGAAAAATCTGCTTTTCAAAACAGCTCATCTTTATTGGGAGCAAAAATTCGCAAATCAGGGAGTAGAAAAAGTAAGAAGAGTCGATTGTGAGATATATAAATATGTATTGTACTATTTGGAAGTGCGCCAGGTATTCCTCGACCCAAAGCTCTCTTTGAAAAAATTGAGCGAGATGATTGAAACGAACCAAACTTATCTATCCAACGTGATAAACCGCTATTTCGGTTGCCACTTGAAAGATTTGGTGAACACATATCGGGTGGAATATGCCAAGGAACTGCTTCGCTCGGGCAAGTGTCCGCTGGAGGAATTGCCTCAACGTTGCGGATTCCTGTCGCGAAGTGCCTTTTATGCCTCATTCAGTAAGTTGGCAGGCGTATCTCCCAAACGTTATCTTTTGCATGAGAAGAGAGAGTACATCTCTCATAACCAATAGATTATGTATAACCAATTTTAGTTTTTAAATTTATAAATTTAAAGTTTTTATTATGAACAAAAAGTTTTTAAGTGCAATCCTGTTCGAGCCTTAATGGTTTCGTCAACAGGAACATTTGTGTCTTGTAAAGACTACGATGATGACATCGATAACTTGCAGGGACAAATTGACAAGCTGGCAACCAAAGAAGATATGGAAGCCAAATTAGCTCAGATGCAAGCTGCCATTGACGCTGCTAAAGCAACAGCCGAAGAAGCTTTGAAAAAAGCAGAAGCAGGTGGAAACGCTGATGAAATCGCTGACCTGACAAAACGTATCGAAGCATTGGAAAAAGCTACTATCGATGTTGAAGCATTGAAAAAAGAACTGAAAGATGCTGTAAACGAAGACATCGATAAATTCCGTGGCGAGATGGAAGAGTTAATCGGCGAAGTAGAAGGTCTTGTTGGCAAAATTGCAGATTTGGTAACCAGCGTAGAATTAGTTAAATCTTATGCTATTGATCAGGAAAGTGGTTTTGCTCCTATCATACTGAGTACAGCTATCGAAAAAGACAACGAATTCAGCAAAGACATTGCAGGAAAGATTACCTTCACAAAGGGTAACGAAGTGCAGACTCCGGGTCAGTTCTTGGTTCGCGTTTCTCCGACCAATGCTGTTCTGACCGCCGACATGATTTCGCTGGTAAACAGCCAGGGCGAAAACTTGGATGAAATTCTGGAAGTGGTAAAGGTTGAAAAGTCTGATGTGCTGTTGAGCCGCGCTGCTAACGAAAGCGGTTTGTGGAACGTAACTGTTCAACTAAAGAACTACGGTGACGGAAAAGCTTTCGATGCAGCCACCACTACAGATAAAGGCACAAAACAAATCTTGTTTGCTGCTCAGGTAAACAACACACTGTCTACTTCTGACGTAAGATATGTGACTTCTTCTTACGACTTGACTTTGGATTGGGAAGCATTCAAAGCTGCTAAAGAATTGAACTATTTCGTTGACGCTGAAAACATCAAAGACGTAAACAACCGTTACGATAAGAGCAGTAAGTCTTTGAAAGAAACAACTGCTGCCATTACATATAAAGAATTAGTTTGGAAAGACGCTGCTGCTGTAAAACCAACAAATGACAATGCAATTCAAGGTGACAACCGTTCTGACAAGGCTGTATACCCCGCTGTACAAGGACAAGCTTTAAAAATTGCGCTGTCTTCTTCTGAAGATAATGTAGTTGCTCCTACAAACATCAGAGCTATCTATGTTGTATTGGATAAGCAAAATGCTGTTGAATCAGCTCCGTCAGAATTGAACGCATGGAACAGCTATACTTATACAGGTTTGAACACCGTAGTTGAAGGAACTTCTACAGAAATTACTATTGACAGCAAATCAGCTATCAACGATATCATCGGTTTCCGTGTATTCGCTGTTAACTACGATGGTACTTTGGTTGACCCGGACGGTAAAGCATTCTATGTGAACTTGGGTGATGCAAGCAAAGACTGGAATGCAGCAGCTACTAAGATTACCGCTTTAGACCCAACCAACGTTACAAAAGCACAATCTGCATTGATTCCTGTTACCCTGACTAAGGTTAACGCAGCCAAAGCTACTTGGGCAACAGACAAGATTGATGATAACACACATATATTCGATGCATACTTTGTAGACGCAGAAGACAATGTTCTCTTCAGTACTGCTAATTTGACAAATATCCCCGCAGATTTCAGTAAGGTAGCTAAGGTTTACACTAAGCCGACTATCAACAACTGGACAAGCTACGAAGATGATAAAGCTTACAATGGTACATTGACTCTGACAGCTGCAACAGGCCACGTGGTAGCTACCATGAATGTATCAATGACGAAAGAAGTTCCGAACACATTGCCCGAAGGCTTCTCATTGAGAGACAAACAGGTAATCAACGGTGTTTATAACTGCTACATGATTGCTGACAACTGGACTGCTGAAGCCGCTACATCAGGTAAAATGCCTGTGGCAAACTTCATCAACTTCGGTAAGGGTGACGCTGCTAAATACGAAGTGAAATTGGCAGATTCTCAGTATAACGCCGATAAACTCGAAGCTCAAACAGTAACCGGTGATGCTTCTATCTCCGTAGACGCTGAGTTCGTTAACAACAAGACACCTCACGCTACCGTAGTTTCTTATAACTATGGATTGGTTTCTTCTAAGAAAGACGCTGACGGTAACTTCATCCCTGTAAAAATCAAAGCTACTGATTTCAACACAGTATACTGCTGCTTCTACAAGAAGGAAATTCATACTTGGGATTGGGCTACTAACGACCAAGTAGGTAAATTAACTGTTTCTGGAACAGAAATTAATTACGCAGAGAAAGACAATAAGGGCAACTACGTAAATGAATTGCCTTCTACTACTCTGGTTTACGGTAGCAGCCCTGAAGTAGCATACAACAACTTCATCTTTGGTAAGAATGCTATTGACGGAACATTCTCTAAACTGTTGAGCGCTCCTTACGAAGGAAGTTTGGTTGTTAAGAGTGCTAAATTAGTTTCTGATGCAACTCAGAAAGAAGACTACTTCTCAGTAAACACTGACTTGAAGTTCACAGCAATCAAGACAGACCTTGGTTCTAATCCGAAGGAAAATGTTCCTTCTACATTGACTGTAACTTGTGTTGATTCTTACGGACACGAAGTTGTTATCTCATTGAAGATGACTGTTGCTCCCCGTAAGTAATTGAAACAACAGTTCATTCAAACTCTAGAATAAGTTCTCCCTCAAATATGAGGGAGCTTATATAATAGAAAAACTTTAAAAAACTATCAAAATCCCCGGCTTGTGATAAGTCGGGGATTTTTAATTACTTGCTCATAACTCATTGTTTTTTAACAGATAATACACAAAGATAAAAAATACCTTCTCATATTCAAGCCTTTATAGTCATAAAAGCTCTCTTCTCACCGGATAATTCCCTCTGAACTGTTCAAACTCTTCCGGCCGTTGCTTCAGCCAATCACTATCCCGCTGCGGATTATAAACCTGTAAGAAAGCTTCCTCTTTATCAGCCGACAAAGCCATAGGCGGCATGTCTGGAGGAACAATCTTGAATGAAGCATCTATATGGAAAAAGCGACAAACAGCTTCCAAAGCCATGCGGGTGGCATTCGCCTTCCCGTCGGCAGAATAACCGGCTATGTGAGGCGTCCCCAAAAAGACGGCTTGCAACAACTCACGGTCTATATCGGGCTCATACTCCCAAGTATCGATTATCGCATCGCTTATCTGCCCTGTTTTCAAGGCACTCAGCAGTGCCGGAGTGTCAATGACCTCTCCGCGACAAGTATTTATTATCACAGGGCAGCGTTGCAAAGAGGCAAAAAACGAAGCATCCGCCAAATGGAAAGTCTTATACATCCCCGTGCGATATAAAGGAGTATGGAAAGTGATAATATCACATTTGCGCATCAAAGTCTGCAAATCGGTGAAACCCTGCTCACCGTTGTCCTCACGGGGAGGGTCGTTCAGCAACACATTCATTCCCAGAGCCTCAGCCATTCGCCGGATGCGGCTACCTACATGGCCTACTCCCACAATGCCCATACACGTATCTTCCGGTTTCATTCCGCGCAGGCGCTTGAGCAGCAGAAGTGCAGCGTGCACATATTGCTCCACTCCGCCGGCATTGCATCCGGGACAATTGCTCCATGCGATACCCGCCTCACGGCAATAATCCACATCGATATGGTCAAAACCAATCGTTGCCGTCGCAATAAATTTCACAGAACTGCCCTCCAGCAATTCGCGGTTACAACAGGTACGTGTACGGATAATTAAAGCATCGGCATCTTTCACGTCCCGAGGGGTAAAAGCAGCACCCGGCAAATATACCACCTCATCGGCTATCTGCCCTACAGCTTCTTTAATATAGGGGATTTTATTGTCTACAATTACTTTCATCTTCTAAAAAAACTAGGATTAGGGCAAAGGTAGGCACTTTTACCGAATAATAATTGGTTGATTAGAAAAGTTTGCATAGATTTGTCTTTCCAATAATTTTAAAACGAACAAGGTATGAGTTTTACAGAACTATGCAAGCCCATTTTTGTGCAGTCTATCAATGACTATCACAAGACAGATAATGTTGATACTCCCATCAACAATCCATACGAAGTGAAAAGCATCGAGTATTATCTTTATCTGAAAAACTGGATTGACACAGTACAATGGCACTTTGAAGACATTATTCGCGACCCGCAGATTGACCCGGTGGAAGCATTGGCACTGAAACGCCGTATCGACAAGTCCAATCAAGACCGTACTGATTTGGTGGAACTGATTGACAGCTATTTCCTTGACAAATATAAAAATGTAAAAATACAGCCCGATGCAACGATTAACACCGAAAGCCCTGCATGGGCCATTGACCGTCTTTCTATTCTTGCACTGAAAATCTATCACATGCGCCAGGAAGTGGAACGTACCGACGTGTCTCCCGAGCATCACGCACAATGTGAAAAGAAACTGAACATCCTGCTTGAACAGCAAAAAGATCTCTCATCTGCCATTGACCAATTGATAGCCGATATCGAAGCGGGACGCAAATATATGAAAGTATATAAGCAGATGAAGATGTATAACGATCCGGCATTGAATCCCGTTTTGTACGGAAAGAAATAAATTATCTCCTCATGGCTAAGATTCTGGTAATCCGTTTTTCTGCAATCGGCGATGTGGCGATGACCATTCCGGTGATTTATTCGTTTGCGGTTCAGTATCCTCAACACCAAATTACAGTGTTGAGCCGCAATACGCTTGCACCTTTGTTTGACGGATTACCTCCCAATATCACTTTCCATGGAGTGGATTTAAAGGGAGAGCATGCAGGAATCATGGGATTGGAATGGATATACAAGGATCTGAAGAAAGAGCATTTCGACGCCGTAGCGGATTTCCATGATGTATTGCGCAGTAAATATCTGCGAATAAGATTCAGACTGGCCGGCGTGAAGGTAGCGCATCTGGACAAGGGACGCAGTGGAAAAAGGAAATTGGTACGTGCCAGAAACAAAGTAATGGAATGGCAAAAGTCGTCATTCCAACGATATGCCGAGGTATTCCGGAATATAGGTTATCCGGTAAAATTAAATTTCCAATCGCTTTTCGGCAAGGGCAAGGGAAATATCTCGTGCATGCAGCCGCTGACGGGCGACAAAGGCACGGACAAATGGATTGGCATTGCTCCGTTTGCCGCCCATGTAGGCAAGATTTATCCCTTATCCAAGCAAGAGCAGGTAATCAGCTTGCTGTCTGAACGCAAGAATACGAAAATCCTGCTGTTCGGAGGAGGAGCCAAAGAGATTGAAGTACTGGCAAAATGGGAACGTCAATATCCCAACGTTATATCCACGGCAGGTAAACTGACACTGAACTCGGAACTGGCACTTATGAGCCATCTGGACGTTATGTTGTCTATGGACTCCGCCAATATGCATCTGGCATCATTGGTAAACATTCCGGTGGTCTCCATTTGGGGTGCCACACATCCATACGCCGGATTCATGGGATGGAAACAATTGCCCGGCAACGCCGTACAGGTGGATTTACCATGCCGCCCCTGTTCCATTTTCGGGAATAAACCCTGTTGGCGCAAGGACTATGCATGTCTGCAAGGAATCACTCCCGAAATGGTAGTGCACCGTATTGAACAGGTTATCGTTTAAAAAAGAATAAACCATACTCTATGAAAATTGTAATTCATCCCGATTTTATGCAAACTGCCGATTTTATCAAGCAGCTACCCCAACATTTCGCACAAGAAGGAGAGCTGCTGTATGAAGGTAGAAACGAAGTCAGACGTTATCGGGTGAAGAACGAATGGTTGGTAGTAAAAAAAATAAGCAACCTAATATCATTCAACGGATTGTTTACACTTTTTTCAAGAAAAGCAAAACGGAACGGGCTTACCTTTTTTGCCGGCATGCTGCGCAAGAGAGGATTTGACACCCCGCACGAAGTGGCTTATATTGAAAAGAAAAGAGGAGGATTGTTTCTGGACGGATATTTTATCTCTACCCAATGCGACTTCCCTCCCCTGTCCAAAGTGCTGTGGCAACGCCGGTTCGACAAACATGCCGCAAACGAGTTGGCTGCGTTCATGGTGCAATTGCACGAAAAAGGAGTATTACATGGCGACTTAAACCTGACCAACATACTTTATTGCACAGACAACGACGGTCATTATCATTTCACTTTAATTGATACCAACCGTTCCAAGTTTAAATGTGCTCTCACCCGAAAAGAGTGTCTGGAGAACTTGAAGCGTCTCACACACAGCAAAGCACTCCTGCGATATGTGGTAATGCAATATGCCAATTTAAGAGGATGGCCTCCAAGAGAATGTGCTTTGGAAGTATTTCAATTCCTTCTCCAGTTTGAACAGAAACGACGAAGAAAACGCAGGCTTCAGGCATTAATCGGAATAAAAAAGTAACAGACAATGAAGGTAGTATATTATATTGTATTTTTTATTTTGGTACTTGCTTTCGCTTTTACCATTACGCTTCTTATATATTTTTTCCGATGTACTCTACTATCCGCTCTATTACTGTATTCGCTATCGACGTAAGGTGGTTCGGCAAAACCTCACCGGCTCTTTCCCCGATAAGAATGAAAAAGAACTTATCCGTATCGAGAAGCAATTTTATCACTTCTTTTGCGATTATATGATAGAGACAATCAAGTTGTTTTCTATCTCGAAAAAACAATTAAAGCGAAGGATGACTTTCGGAGGAATAGACGAGATAGTAAAGAAACTGGAAGAAGAGAATAAGAACTTCTGCTTTATTTATTTGGGACATTATTGTAACTGGGAATGGATTGCCTCTCTGCCCTATTGGGTACCGGAAGATATACTGTGCGGACAAATATACCACCCGCTATACAACAAAGCCTTCGACCGGCTCTTCCTTCGCCTGCGCAACCAGTTCGGCGGCGAATGCATCTCGATGAAGGAGACGCTCCGCCGAATCATCGAATTGAAACGCGCCAAGCAGAAAACAATCATCGGCTTTATCTCCGACCAAGCTCCGAAGTGGAACAGCATCCACCATTGGACAGACTTCTTCCATCGTGAAACTCCGGTATTCATCGGAACGGAGAAGATAGGTAAACAGGTAGATGCCTTGATTTATTATGCCGATGTGAAACGGATAAAGAGAGGATATTACCATTGCGAGTTCAAACAACTGACCGATAACACCAAAGCTGTGCCCGATTTCCAACTGACAGATATGTATATTCATAACTTGGAACGTATGATAAGCGCAGTGCCTCAATATTGGTTATGGAGCAACAAACGCTGGAAACGTACCAAAGAAGAGTGGATAAGAAGACAACAAGAAGAAAAAGAAAAGAAGTGACAATGAAGGAGTATGATTATTTAATAGTAGGCGCCGGATTGTTCGGAGCCGTATTCGCACATGAAGCCCGATGTGCCGGCAAGCGTTGCCTTGTCATTGACAAGCGCGGCCAACGCGGAGGCAACTTATACTGCGAAGACGTGGAAGGCATACATGTACACAAATACGGCGCGCACATTTTCCACACAGACAATAAAGAAGTATGGGATTATGTGAACAGCTTTGTGGAGTTCAACCGATACACCAATTCTCCTTTGGCTCGTTTCGGAGATAAATTATACAATCTTCCTTTCAATATGAATACTTTCTATCAGCTATGGGGAGTAAAAACCCCGGCAGAAGCGAAGGAGAAGATAGAAGAGCAACGCCGGGAGTTTGCCCATATCACCGAGCCTGCCAATCTGGAAGAACAGGCTTTGAAACTGTGCGGAAAAGACATTTACCGCTGTCTGATAAAAGGGTATACAGAGAAACAATGGGGCAGGGCGGCCACCGAATTACCTGCATTCATCATCAGACGTATCCCTTTCCGCTTTGTATATGATAATAATTATTTCAACGATGCTTATCAGGGCATCCCCAAAGGCGGATACAATGTATTGATTGATGCCCTGCTGGAAGGTATTGACGTGCGCCCGGGCACAAACTACTTCGAGCATCGCGAAGAGTTAAATGCATTGGCAGACAAAGTGCTCTTCACCGGATGTATCGACGAGTATTTTGATTTCTGTTGCGGCCGTCTGGAGTACAGAAGCCTGCGTTTCGACCATCAACTGTTGGACACGGAAGACTTCCAAGGCAATGCGGTGGTGAATTATACCGAACGCGAAGTTCCCTACACACGCATCATCGAACATAAGCATTTTGAATACGGCACACAGCCCGTCACTGTCATTACTTATGAGTATCCTGACGATTTCCAACCGGGCAAAGAGCCTTATTATCCCGTCAATGACAAACGAAACACTGAAATATATCAGAAGTATAAAGAGCTGGCCCAACAACTCCCTAACGTTCTGTTCGGCGGACGGTTGGCGCAATACGCATACGCTGACATGGACGATACGGTCAATGCAGCACTTACATTATGGAGAAAACAAACTAATAACTAAAACTTATGGAAGAAACCAAAAAAAAATAAAGTGTTAATAGACCTTTCTGATCTAAAGGACCCTAATTGCGGATTCGGACAAATAGCCATCAATTACTCAAAACAATTTGCAGCTTTGTCCGTAGATGACCTACATTTTATTTATTTACTACCTAGAGGAAACAAAGAATTTTATGGTAATAATGTAACATGTATCCCCACAACCCACCCAATCATCCATAAATGGTTTCCATTCACACTTCCCAAAGTAGATATATGGCATTCTGTAAATCAATTCAATAAATTACATCGAAATGATAGAAATTCAAAATTTATATTTACAATACATGATTTAAATTTCCTTTTTGAGGAAAAAGGAAGAAAAAGGCAAAAGTACCTTCAAAGAATGCAACAAAAGATAGATAAAGCAACTATCATCACAACTATTTCTCATTATGTTGCAGATGAAATAAAGAAATATACTAACTTACATGGGAAAGAAATCCGTGTTATCTATAATGGGGTAGAAAGGATAGATCAACAAGAAGATAAAAAGCCCCAATTTGCAACGGGACGTCCATTTTTCTTTACTATCGGACAAATGCGCGCAAAAAAGAATTTCCATATATTAATAGATGTAATGAAGTTCTTTCCTGAATATGACCTTTACATCTGTGGAGAAGATAGATTCAGATACGCAAAGGAAATAAAAGCATTAATCAAAGAAAGAAAAGCCATCAACGTATATCTAACCGGCAAAATAGAACAAACAGAAAAAATATGGTTGTACCGCAATTGCGAATCTTTCTTATTTCCTAGTAAGGGAGAAGGATTCGGACTACCAATTATTGAAGCCATGCAATTCGGGAAAGCAATATTTATATCAAATTACACTTGTCTCCCTGAAATCGGTAATGGTTTCGCTTATATTTGGGACAAACTAGAGCCGGAAGCAATGGCAAAGAGCATCCGGAAGAATCTTCCCTTATTCTATGAACAAAAAAGTAAAATAAAGCAGATGAAAGAATATGCATATTCTTTTAGTTATGAAAAGCATATACAAGCATATATAAATTTATATCGTGAACTGCTATAGCATTACACTTTAAGACCAATCAAAGCCATGAACAGAATTTGTTTTATAACTAGAAACTATAAAGATACCAACAGTGCAGGCAATAAAGCTAAAACAGATATGGAAAATATCTTAATAAGTTTGGGAGCAACTAATCTAGGGTTGCAACGCACATTCTATAAATCACATATCATCGCCTTTTTTCTTAATTTATGCGGGATTATAAAAGCATCTCTTTGTTAAGTCCCAATGATAGACTTGTACTCCAATACCCATTAAAAAAATATTATACATGGATATGTCGCATAGCTCATTTGCGAAATGCCAAGGTCATAACGCTAGTTCATGACCTTGGTTCTTTTCGAAGAAGAAAACTTACCATACCACAAGAGATAAAACGGTTATCTAACACAGACTATATCATAGCTTTAAACAGCTCAATGAAAAAATGGCTAGAAGAACATGGCTGCCAACAAAGTATCGGTACACTAGATATTTGGGATTATCTATCGAATCAAATTTCTCAAAGTCAGCATCAGAAAGAAACAAAATATAGGATTATTTATGCAGGAACTTTAAACTTGAGAAAAAATACGTTCTTAGTACATTTCCCACAATATATCAACTCTTTTGATTTAGCATTATATGGCAATGGCAATAATTTACATGGTATTGATTCATTACCCCATATTTCCTATCATGGATTCATAAAATCCGATGAACTTATAGCATCTGTTCAAGCTGATTTCGGTTTAGTATGGGATGGTGAATCATTAGATGGATGCACTGGAAGTTGGGGAGAATATCTAAAGTATAATAATCCACATAAAACCTCATTGTATATACGTTGTGGACTTCCTATTATTATATGGAAAGGAGCAGCACTAGCACAATTTATAGAACAAGAACAAATAGGAATCTGCATTACTTCATTAACGGAATTAGACTCAATACTTTCCATGTTAACAGAAGATGAATATAGAAAAATGAAACAGAATGTTCTTCATTTAAGTGAGAAGCTAAGTAAAGGGTATTATTTTAAGCAAGCTGTTAATAAAGCTCTTAAAATTCTACAATAATAAAGAACCAAGTAATATTTATATTGCTTTATCAGAATATTCATAAATTAAAACACTACTTTTGCATAGTTAAAAGAATGTCGTATTTATAATATCCGTATCTGATACCCAAAATTATTCATCTATGCTGGTTTAGCGATGAACCGTTTCCTGTGGAAATAAAAATTTGCTTAGAAACATGGAAACGTGTACTACCTGATTTCAAAGTAAGACGTTGGACTTACCAGGACGCAAAAGCTATTGGTTGTCAATTTATTGACGAAGCATTAGAAGCCAAGAAGTGGGCCTTTGCTGCTGATGTCGTACGTTTTTACGCCGTATATACTGAAGGAGGAATTTATATGGATAGCGATATCTTTATCAAAAACGTTTTGATTCGTTTATCCCTGAACATGGTTTTGCCACTTTTCATGAACATATTGGAGATAGGTTAAAATTACAAGCAGCTTTTTTTATGGGAGAAAAAGAAAATCTATTCTGCAAAGAAATATTCGAATATTACAACCAAAGGCATTTCTTAAACACAGATGGCACATTCAATATGGTTATTTCTCCAGTTATTATGCTTGATATAGCACGTAAAAAAGGATACTTACCTAAAGATATAGAACAACATTTAACTGATAATACCATTATTTATCCAGGGTATTATGTTACACCTTGCAGCAAAAACATAGTCATTAGTCCAAAAGCTTTTTGCCGAACACCGTATTTATGGAAGTTGGAGAAAACGTAAACTAGGCAGAAGAATCGAACTCTTTATTAAGCATATATATTTAGCTATTAGATTTGCAATATTCAAAAGATAAGATCTTGCAAATAAAATTCTTCCATTATAGAATTTGGTTCTTCGTTACTTTTAGAGTAGCTCATGTTTCAATTGCCTTAAGAAACCTAGAATTTCAAAAAAAGTAGCCACTACTACCATATATTCGGCAAAACGTGCTAAATAGGGACATTCATTAAACTAATGATATAGCAAAGATACAAAATATTTCAGAAATTCACCCAACTTTGGGTTTTACAGAATTTGAGATTCCGGAAAAATATCGCAAGAGTTTTAAAGAGAGTGAGCTTGGCAGGCTTCATTCGTTGTTTCCGTTTGAGTGTATGGCAAAAGCCGCAGGCCTGTCGGACTGGCGTCCGGACTGCAGGAACATTTTAATCCTTCCGCAAAGATAGTCCTTATGGTCCTGAAAGCATACACCGGATTCTCTGACAGACAGCCGGCGGAACATCGGAACGGCAATATACACTACCGGATGTTCTGCAGAATCATGACAGCCCCGTCCTTTCCCATAACCAACTTCAAGATAGTCAGTGCCATCCGTAATGAGATAGCATACCGCCTTGACATTGATTCCTTTCAGGAGATCCTGACTTCACACCGGAAACCTTATCTTGATAACCTTCACGTGTGCATGACTGATGCCACACGCTACTAGAGCCACATGCGTTTTACTACGGACATGAAGCTTCTTTGGGAAAGCGTCGAAGGATATACAGGCATATCTGCAAGTATTGCTATGAGTTGGCATAAGGCATCCGCGTAACAAATACAAAAATGTGGCGGAGCCTATCTGTCCTACTGCAAGAAAAGAAAAAGGAAGGGCTCAAGGATGCTCAAGTGCCGCATGATCAGACTTCTTGAAAAGTTCATCACTCAAAGGGATGAGATTCATAGCCAGTACGACACTTCACTCCGGTATACACAGAATTACCGAAAGCGTCTTTCCATCATCAGAAAGGTTCTTGTACAGGAAAAGGAAATGTTCGAAGGGCAACCAAAGATGAGCCTTTGAAGAAGATGCTCAGAAGTGAACTCTCAAAAGAAAGGAGCACCCAGCTTGAGGGAAGTTTCGGTACCCAAAAGCAACATTACTCGCTTTCAAGGATAAAGGCACGGAACAGGAAGACGAAAATCCTGTGGATTTTCTTCGGAATACATACGGCAAATGCCATACTGATGACAGACAAAATCAAAAACAGAACGGCTAAAACGGCATGATATGATTTTACAGACAGAATCAGAAGAGGTCATCAGACTTCTTCTGCAGCGTCTTGTCTTGACAAATAAGAGTATAGGGGAAAATACAGAAAAATGACAATAAAATGGCATATGAATTCTGTTGAAAACCAAACACCTCTATTGTTATTCCGCACAATAGATGGTTCTCTTTACAAGCAATATGTAGAAGAAATTCCCGAGTGAGCACCGTTCTTATTGAAATAAGATTCAAACCACTCATACATCCGTTGTATCCCATCTTGTATCTCCGTGCTGGGAGCATATTGGAAATCTTCTTCCAGACGGGTGGTATCTGCATACGTGCAAGTCACATCACCCGGCTGCATCTCTTCGTACCGGCAAACAGCCTCTTTGCCCGTGGCACGCTCTATGCAGTGTATAAAGTCCATCAGCTCTACCGGACGGGAATGTCCGATATTATAAACCCTAAAGGGAACTTCCGCCTCGTAAGGCTTACTTCCGATGATGCGTACCACTGCCTGAATAATGTCATCGATGTAGGTGAAATCACGGCGCATCTTTCCATGATTGAACACGCGGATGGGCTCTCCCTTCGTAATTGATTTCATAAAGAGATACGGCGCCATATCCGGTCGACCCCACGGCCCGTAGACGGTGAAGAAGCGAAGACCGGTGGCGGGAATATGATAAAGATTGCTGTAAGCATGCGCCATCAGTTCATTCGACTTCTTAGTGGCAGCATACAGACTGACCGGAGTATCGGTCATATCAGTTTCGCAGAAAGGCACTTTCTCATTCATACCATACACACTACTGGAGCTGGCATAGACCAAATGTTCTATATGGTGATGACGACAGGCTTCCAGAATATTAAGGAACCCCATCAGGTTGCTTTCTGCGTATGCATAGGGATTGACAAGGGAATAACGCACTCCCGCCTGTGCCGCCAGATTACATACAATGTCGAAGTGTTCCGCATCAAACAGCGCAGCCAGCAAGTCACGGTCTGTGATATCGCCTTTCACAAAACGATAGTTGGAATATAATGTGCTGACAGTAAGTCGGCCTTCCTCTATGTTCTCCCGCTTCTGAATGCCACATAACTCTTTCAGACGGCCATACTTCAGATTGACATCATAATAATCGTTCAGATTATCAATGCCCACCACTTCATTGCCTTGCTCTGCCAATGCCTTCACCAGAAAAGAGCCGATGAAGCCGGCTGCTCCTGTCACTAATATTCTTTTCATCATCTTATTCTTTTATTTTCTGACTTTTATGACCAATCATCAAGTTGCGGATATAGGACAAGAACCCAAAGGATTGTCCCAAAATCAAAATGGGGTCATGGCGCAGCACACCATAAATCACTATCATGCAAGATCCTACGAGGCTGATTACCCAAAAGGTAGGCGGAAGCGCCGATACCTGTTTACGGCTGGAATAAATCCACTGATAGATGAAACGGAAAGTAAAAATAAACTGTCCCGCAGTGCCGAATACAATCAGCCACACAGGTATATCTTCATTCTTCAAAAGTTCTCAACAAAATGGCTGCTGTCCTGCAATGTACCGATAGCTGCCAATAAAGGAGTGACTGCCAACAGTATCCTGAACAGGACGGGAATACGCCGCCACACGCCTTTCAGACGCAAATTGCCGATATAGATATAAAACGAAATGAACTGCCCCACGATGATAGAAAAATCATTGCGCAACCAGCCATAATAAAACATCAAATAGGAGCCTATCAAACTGAACACCCAAAACAGTGTCGGCGAAATGACCTCATGTTTCTTTTCCGAAAGAAACCATTGTATCAGGATACGGGCGGAAAAACAAGCCTGAGCCAATAAGCCGATACAGAAAATCAGTATACTCATAGGTTATTCTCTCCCACTTGGTAGTTGATATATCGATGTGCCATCCAGCGGAAAGCAAAACAGTCCTTGAACGGCGAAACCAGTCGATTCCACAGATGATACTTCGACACGCCTGCCTGACGCGGATAATGCCTCACCGGTATCTCATAAAACTTGCCTCCGTCCTGCAACTGTATCAATGCCGGAAGGAAACGGTGCATGCCGGTAAAGAACGGAACACGCTTTGCATAGTCGGTATGAAGGATTTTCAGCGGACAGCCCGTGTCGGTCGCTCCGTCGTGCGTCATCATACGGCGGAAGGAGTTGGCTATCTTGGACTGCATCCGCTTGAACGCAGAATCCTTGCGCCGGGCACGAATCCCCATCACCAAGGGATACTCAGGAGCATACTTCAATAACAGGTCAAAATCACGCACATCGGTCTGCATATCGGCATCCATATAACCGACATACTTTGATTCGGCCGTATCGATACCTGCTTTCATGGCGGCAGACAAGCCTCTGTTTTGTTTCAGACTGATATAATAAAAATGCGGAGTGTCCTTGCACGCTTCCTGAATAAGTTCCAAGCTTCTGTCCTTAGAGCCGTCATTCACAAAAAGTGCACATGCAGGCACGGGACATGCCGGCAGATAAGCACCAACTACTTCCTGCAAACGTTTTATATTGTCTTCCTCATTATAAACAGGAATAACAATAGTCAATGAATAATTTGCTGTCTTGTTCATTTTTTCTTCAATAAAGTTATATGATAAACAAACTTATCGTTGTAGCGGCTACTGCTTTTTGCCCAGCGATTATCATCATATTGTCCAATATATGTTGTATCAATACTTCTCAAAAGTTTTACCGGCAATTCTTCTTCCGCTCTGCCGTGAGTGAGTATGGCACAAGGCAGAACCGATTTTACAGAATCCGCATGTGCCATATCCAACGGACGAATCTTCCGTCCGGCGGCATAAACGAGCTCTATTCTTAATTCATCCTTTTGATTATAATAGAAAGGAACATCTTTCAGTTCTTCCAAATCCCGCGTCCGGGAAACACTCTTCATCTCCGGGTTGTTAATGACATTTCCCAATAAAGGAAGCATAAAGCATTCTGCCGACAAGAACAGAATCAGCACTCCGCCAACCAGTTTAATCGGCTGTAATCTTACTGCCGACCGGATAAGGCAGGCAGCTATCCCCCAAATCAGAACCGAGAGTACAGCCAGCGTCGGCAAGGAGACATAGCCGGGACGATAGACAAACCAATATCCGGCTATCGGCAAAACAGCCACCACCACTGCCACCAGCCATGCATTGACCCGATACACCGCTTTATCAGCTTTCGATGCTTGCGGAGAGCGCAACCGGTCTGCCCAGACTATAATCAGATACCCCATTGTATAAGCAGCCGACATTAATACCGGTAACAAATACCTGTTTTTCTTTTCCGGCAACAACGACAGCAGGACAACGGTGGAGAGCATCCATAGCAAAGGGAAAAGATATTCTTTCCTTTTTCTGTCTTCTTTAGACCATAACGGGAGAAACAGGGAGGAAAGCAATAGTATTGCCCATACTCCGGTTTCGAGGAAAAAGCTCCAATAGTAATACCACGGACGGACATTCCGGTTAATCCATGCTGCCGACTCCTTATCTGCCACGTATGACATGGCATCGCCATGAAACAGATAGATAAACGCATACCACCAGCAACCAACAATCAGACAAACGGCAATCATCACCGCAAGAGCTTTCCACTTCCCTTTCATCGACGGCCGGTAGATATAACAATAAGAAATGAGGAACGGCAACAACAAGGCATAGAAGGAGACAGGACCTTTACTCATAAACGACAGCCCCATAAATACGCCTGCCCAAGTAAAGTCTTTCCAAGAACAGGCTTTGGTCACAAATGCCTTGATAAGGAAATAAATCGCCCCCATCATAAATGCATGGCAATAAATGTCCCACGAGGCCGTACGCCCCATCAGAATAATATTGTAACAGGTGCAAAGCAAAATGGTGGAAATAAAGGCATAACGCTTATTACGCATCACTTGCACAGCCGTGAGGTAGAAGAAGGCAACCAGCAAGATGGCTGCAAAACCTGCCATCGCACGCTGAAGAGCCAGATTGTCGGGCGAAATCATCTCCGCCACTGCAGTCAGCCACGTCGGTAAAGGTGGTTTCTCCAAACGCAAATCTCCGTTCATGGTCGGTACCAGCCAATTGCCGTCATGTACCATTTCACGGGCGGTTACCATGTTGCGTGCTTCCATGATATCCGGCACAACAACCCGATTATTAATAAAAAAGGAGATGATACATATCAATAATATCACCCATCCTTGCTTGCTTAGCAATTTATCTTTCATGCTCTAAATCAAGTTCCAAGTTGAGATGGGTACAAAATTAAGTAAAAATACAGAGACTTCTCAATAGTCTGCCTAGAAAATAAGATAGAATAACAATCAGACGGATAAGTCCTTTATCAGACGGTACATTCTCTCTTTGGTATAAAGCGACAAAAGTATCTGCCTGTTTTTCAACTTCGTTTCACGGTCTAAGGGTGTATCCAGCTCTTTTTTGTGACAGTTTCTCCAATTCATAAACAGTCAGCCCGTGAGACTGTGCCCATTCATAAACCGGATTTACATGCGAAAGGAATACTTTTGCTCCCAAATAGAGTGCTACAATAATATTTCCGATAGCTTCCTGCCGCCAATTGCCGAACAAGGCAACACTGACATCCGACTGAAGACGATTATACTCGTCCAACGGCATAAAATCCAATAACGGCGAAAAATTCTCACCCAAAAGCAATCTGCCTGATTGAAGAACATGGTCCACATATCCTTTCTTACCCGAATAACTCAACGGAACAATCACTCGTCGCGAACCGATATCCAGCTTAGACAGAATACGCATCACATACTCATGGTTGTTAGTGCCGGAAGCGGAGTTGCCAATCATGATGCTGTTGCCGCAGACTTCGCTATTCATCAGCTCTTTACCCAAAATAATGTCCAAAGGATAGTAAAAGAAATCTTTCCAAGGCTTTGATTGCAATTCCGGATAATAGCGCATTAAATACTGATAATCGTTTTCTGTCGTATCAGTAACAATATAATCCACTTTCTGCTTGATGAAGCGTATTGTCTTTCGGGCATTCCATTGCTGTTTCCATCTGTCAAACGGACGCCACAACACATTCTGCCGATTTTTCTTTTATAATAGGAAGTAGTGGGATCAATCATACGGAAACCTTTGGGGACCAACAGCTTATTATACAAATCCATCCCCCATACAATCCAATAGACAACCGCTCCCTGCAAATCCAGTTTATTAAGAACATCCATCTTACGCTTATTGAGCAGATGAATATAGACCTCAGAGAACGAAAACTCATCCTTGCGGGCAAAAAAAATTCTGTCCGCGAAAGTACATTGGTTTCCTTTCTTACCCATTTAAAGGAAGAAGTGCGATTGGTCACAACAAACAGATTCTCTCCCGTGAAACACTTCTTCGAAGGCATCAATCGTACGATTGATAATCTTCTCATCGTTCACCAAATGAAGCTTCATCTCTCTCTGATGTATAAAAAAGACTTGATTTGTTCACAGATATACTTCACTTCATCGAGCTCCAAAGCATAAAACAACGGAAAACGCACCAGGCAGTCTGTGTATTTATCTGCCTGTGGCAACTCTTCTACCTCCCACTTTTTGATTCTTCACAAAATCACTTTTGTGCAGACTCAAATAATGGAATACAGAATAGACACCATGAGATTTCAGATAACGGATTAATGCCGTTCTTTCTTCGGGAGTGGCACACACAGCATAAAAGGCATGGGCATTATTTGTTGCATAATCGGGCAATACAGGCAACGACAGGCTCGAAATGCCTTGCAGGTTCTGATAATACATATTCCAAATCTCTTTCCGCTTCTGCTGGATGGAGTCCAATGCTTCCAGCTGTGCCCACAAGAAAGCAGCCACATACTCGGGCGGAAGAAAAGAAGAGCCTGTATCCACCCAGCCGTATTTATTAATCTCACCCCGGAAAAATTCGGCACGGTTCGTTCCTTTCTCCCAAAGGATTTCGGAACGCTTCACAAAGCGGATCATTAATGGCCAATAAGCCACCTTCGCCGCACTGGATATTCTTTGTTTCATGGAATGAGAAAGCGGCCAAATGACCTATACTGCCTAACGGACGCCCTTTATAGAAACTATCTATTGCCTGCGCCGCATCTTCTATCACCAGCAAATTATGGCGTTCGGCCACTGCCAGAATAACATCCATATCGCAAGCTATTCCGGCATAATGTACAGGAACAATGGCACGGGTACGAGGAGTTACCAGGGCTTCCAGCTTCTGCTCGTCAATACAGGGGTTATCCATACGGCTATCGGCAAAAACAATCCTGGCTCCCTGCCTCACAAAGGCAAGGGCTGTAGAAACGAAAGTATAAGAGGGCACAATAACTTCATCACCGGGCTGAATGCCGGCCAGCATAGCACACATTTCAAGTGCATCAGTACAAGAGGTGGTCAGTAAACATTTACAACTTCCAAGCTTTTCCTCAAAGAAAGACTGACATTTATGAGTAAAGTTACCATTGCCACATGTTTTTCCTTCTGATAATGCCTGAGTTATATAATTTTTTTCATTACCGGTCAGCCATACCTTATTAAAAGAAATAGTTTTCATTATATCTTTTTCTAGTTTATTAGTTCTCCCATATTGGCTTACAGGCAACAAAAGTAGTAAAAATAAGTAGAACCCTTTATTCTTTTCAAAGAAATAATCTATCTTTGTCCACATTATATCATAACAATAAATCATGAAGCAAACTTCTGCCTACAGTATCGGAGTAATTATCTCTACTTACAACAACCCGGCATGGCTTGAAAAAGTCCTCTGGGGCTATCTTTTTCAAACACATCCTGCGGATGAAATTGTCATTGCCGACGATGGTTCCAAAGAAGACACCCGCCGACTGATAGAAAGTTTTAAAGACAAACTGCCTATCAAGCATGTATGGCATGAAGATAACGGCTTCCAGAAATCACGAATCCTGAACAGTGCTATTCTGGCTTCCGAATCTGATTATCTGATATTCACGGATCAGGACTGCATTCCGCGCAAAGACTTTATAGCCACACATGCCGCATACGCCGAAAAGGGTTATTTCCTATCGGGAGGCTACTTCAAATTGCCGATGGATATCAGCAAACAGCTTACTTATAACGATATAAAGAGTGAGAATGCCTTCTCTCTCTCCTGGCTGAAAGAACAGCACATGAAATGCAACTTCAAATGTACCAAGCTTATTAAGAATAAGACTTTTACGCGTTTTATGAACGCCATCACCCCGACCAAAGCCACATGGAACGGTTGCAACGCCTCTGGATGGAGAGAAGATATATTCACCGTCAATGGATTTAACGAAGAAATGCATTATGGCGGACAGGACAGGGAGTTCGGAGAACGGATGTTCAACTTGGGAATCAAATCCAAACAGATACGCTATTCTGCCATCGTACTCCATCTGGATCATAAACGCCCTTACAAGACAAAGGAATCGATAGAAAAGAATATCAATATCCGTCGTAATACACGTAAAACAGGTATCACGGAGACACCGTTCGGAATCAAACAATTACATTAAAAAAGCTGCCGGGCCCTCATGTCCTACACATGGGTACCGGCACTCCGGAGAAGGAGGAGAAAGGATAACAAACCGTTTATCGTCTTCCCAAATCGTCGTATACACTTTGAAGAATTGCTTTGCCTTTGTCTATACGGGTATTGGTTCCGGCAGGTTCCTCCAGCAATATATTTCCCGAATTATTATCAACCACTGTCACTCCCGTACTGTCACGGAAAGCAAAGCCATTATTGAAACTATAAAAAGCAAACGGGTAGGTGTAATCACTGCCCAACACATTACGGCTGAAGTTGAAAGAAGAATGATCCAAACCCAGTTGCCCCAACAAAGTAGCGGCTAAATCGGCCTGATTCATAATCTTGTCTATTTTTACCGGTTGCTTCACTGCTCCTCCAAGCCACAGCATGGGTATGTGATAGAACCGGGGGAAGTGTTCAGCCCTTCACGGGGATAATAAAACCATGATCGGGCAAACAGATAACCAGTAAATCTTTCCACACCGGAGTCTGTTTCAATTTCTCTATAAATTTGCCCAAGCAATCATCCGTAAAGGCAAAGGCATTGGGAATCTGTTCGTCCAAGCGATGATAAGGAACTTCAAACGGTTTGTGACTGCTCAGAGTAAGAAAAGCCGTGTGCCACGGAGTTTCTTTTCTATCTTTCAATTGATTGTACAGATACTCAAATGTAATATCATCATTTACTCCCCATGCATTACTGGTCTGTTCGGCTAAAGAGAAATCTTTGTCGGCAGTAAGACGCTGATAGCCCTTACTCAACAAATAGCTCTTCATATTGGTAAAGTTGATATCTCCTCCATAAAGAAAATCGGTCTTATACCCTGCTTTCACCAATTCCTCTGCAATGGAAGGCAAAGTGCGGCTCTTTGCCGGGATTTTCATGACCGAGGCCGTCGGAAGTCCCAGATATCCACTGAAGGTACAGACAGTACCGCGGTCAGTCCGAAAACTGTTGGCATAACAGTTGGTAAAGAAAACGCCCTCTTCTGTCAAGCGGTTGAAATGAGGAGCTACATCGGGAATACCGCCCAGAGGTTCGATAAAAGTACCTCCATAACTCTCCATCAAAATGATAAGAATATTGGGGCGCTTTGTATTCAACACCTCAATGATACTGTCTCCATCTGTCGAAGGATAAAGCCCGTCAAACAACCCGGCGCGTTTTTCTTCTTCGAAGAAATTAAATTCAGAAGCAAAGTCCTGCGATTTCCCCATAGAAGAAAGCAAACTGAAATCAGGATTGACAGCCGAATGATTCAAAAACTGCTCGCTGCTGAAATACACCTGACCGACGTTGGAAGTCGACTCGGTAACTCCCCCACGGATAATGATAAACAATACGCCGCCTATCAGCAACATAGCTCCTGTGGCTGCCACCCTCTTCCGCGCAGCAGTTAATACCGAAGGAGTTATTTTCAGCAATATCCACGTATTCAGCACAATAAGCAATACTATCGCCAGCACCCGCAGCAGGATGAAACCAATCGAAACACTTGCCAAAGCCTCTTTGGGAGAATCAATATAAAGGAAAACAGAGGCATCCAGTTTAAAGCCCCAGAAAGGATAAAGACCCATGTCTGCCACAAATATAACAGAGACAAGAGTGGCAACAAACGCATAATATCCCCAAAGGATTTTCTTCAACGGAAACCGCCGAAACCAAATACTAATTAATACAAGAAGGAAAGGAAATGCGGTCAGATAACCGGTCATGGCCGCATCAAGACCGGCCCCGTGAATCATCACGTGCAGAAAATCAGTAAAGCCGAATCCTTTTTCAATAGCGCCATTATAAAGCATAAATAATGGCTTCTGCAAAATAAATATCAGTAAGACCGTAAAGAAATACAGGCTGATATAAGCAATCCGTTTCTTCATATCCTTAAATTATTATAGATATCTTTATTTCCGCCCGAAGTCTGCGGGAACCTCTCCCCACCGGTCGGTCTCCCATTTCAACAAGGGAGTGGTATAAGCATTATTTTTCAACCAATTCTCGGCCCGCTCTATCATCTGAAATAGTTCCTCGGTCTTTGGCGTACGTTCGAGCTTGGTCTTGCATTTTTTCTGTTTCACCCAACTCAGGGCATTCCGGCTATCTGAGTAAACAGGCATATTGATGTTTTTTTGCTTCATCAATGCCAATGCATGCACAATGGCAAGAAACTCACCGATATTGTTGGTTCCATATACAGGACCGAAATGAAAAATTTCCTGTCCGGTAAGAAGATAAACCCCACGATATTCCATAGGACCGGGATTTCCGCTGCAAGCGGCATCGACAGCCAAACAATTCATATCAAAGTTCTCGGGAAGTTGCCGGGGAGTTTCTTCTTTCTTCACCGCATTCTTTCCCACATAATGGAACGCAGAGGAAGCAAATGCCTGTTCTGCTTCTTCCCGGGTGTCAAAGGATTTGTAGAGTGCACCTTCATAACCCTTAATCTGTAACTGGCAATCAGTCCAGGAATGATATACCCCCGGACTGACTCCTTTCCATACTACATAGTATTTTTGTTTTTTTGCCATCTGCTTTGAGATTACACCCTGCGTGTGAGCTGCTTACATGCGCTCCGGCACTTCAATACCCAACAGACCCATCGCACTCTTTACAATCTTACCCACATTGGCGCTCAATGCCAGACGGAAAATCTTAAGTGCTTCGTCTTCTTCACGCAAAATGCTGAAATCATGATAGAACTGATTATACTCCTTCACCAAATCGTATGTATAGTTGGCAATAATAGATGGGTTATAATCCGTACCTGCTTGCTTCACAACTGTCTTAAAGTCAGCCAACATCTGAATCAAGCCTTCTTCTTTTGTACTCAGTTGCAATCCTGCCGGAATCACTTCGGGAATAGCGATACCTGATTCGGCTGCTTTACGCAACACCGACCGGATACGGGCATAAGTATATTGGATGAAAGGTCCTGTATTGCCATTGAAATCAATGGATTCCTTCGGATTAAACGTCATGTTCTTACGTGCATCCACTTTCAGGATAAAATACTTCAAAGCTCCCAAGCCTACAATGCGGGCAATATCATCCGCTTCTTCTTTAGACAAGCCATCCAGCTTACCCAGCTCGGCTGAAGTTTCTTTCGCAGTCTCAATCATAGCTTCCATCAAATCATCGGCATCCACCACGGTTCCTTCACGGCTCTTCATCTTACCTTCCGGCAATTCTACCATACCGTATGAGAAGTGAACCAATCCTTTGCCCCATTCAAAGCCCAGCTTATCAAGCAAGATGGACAATACCTGAAAATGATAATTCTGCTCATTTCCCACTACATATATCATCTTATCGATAGGATAGTCCTGAAAACGAAGTTTGGCAGTACCGATATCCTGAGTCATATACACCGAAGTTCCGTCTCCACGGAGCAGCAGCTTGTGATCCAATCCTTCCGCAGTAAGGTCGGCCCATACCGAATTGTCTTCTTTGCGATAGAAGAAGCCCTTTTCAAGACCTTCCATCACTTTATCCTTTCCTTCCAGATAGGTATTCGATTCATAGTAAATCTTATCAAAACCAACCCCCATCATCTTATAGGTCTCATCAAAACCGGCATACACCCAATCATTCATCTTTTTCCAAAGCGCACGGATTTCGGGGTCGTTAGCCTCCCACTTACGCAGCATTTCGCGGGCTTCCTGCATCAAAGGTGACTCAGCCTCAGCTTTTGCTTTAGCTTCTTCCTCGTTCATCCCTTCTGCCTGATATTGAGCCATCAGCTCTTTTACTTCCGCTTTGTAATGCTTGTCAAAAGCCACATAATAATCGCCAATCAGGTGGTCGCCTTTCTTGCCTGACGATTCGGGAGTTTCGCCATTACCATATTTCAGCCAAGCCAGCATAGACTTGCAGATATGGATTCCACGATCGTTCACAATATTGGTTTTCACCACCTTATTGCCATTTGCCGCCATTACATTTGCCAACGCATTACCCAACAGATTATTGCGGACGTGTCCCAAGTGTAAAGGCTTGTTCGTATTCGGAGAAGAATACTCAATCATCACCAGCGGAGAGTTTTCAGTAGCTTTCTCGATGCCATATTCCGGTTGAGCCTGAATAGAATTCAACAGCTCAATCCAACAATCCGAGGCAATAGTCAGGTTCAAGAATCCTTTTACCGCATTATAAGCAGATATCAGCTCAGGAGCATTTTGGCACAAATATGCACCGATTTCCTGTGCAGTCTGTTCAGGGCCTTTCTTAGACATTTTCAAGAAAGGGAAAACAACCAATGTGAGGTGTCCTTCAAACTCTTTCTTGGTCTTCTGGAGCTGTACCATTTTTGCTGGTACTTCCTGTCCGTACAGCATGTTGATAGCGCTGATAATGGACGCGGTAAGTTTTCTTCTATATTCATAGCGTGTAAGTACTTATTTGTTATTGAGTTGCAAAGATAAACATTTTAGATGAAATCTTTTCTATCATCCTCTATTTACTATACCAACGTTGATAAACCCGTTCAGTTCTTCTTCAAGCTTTCGGGAGATACCAACTTATAAAGCTTGTCGCTGGGGCGTATCTTTTTCGGGAACTTTAAATGAAACATGCTGACCTTTCCGCACCACATCTACCGGCTTCAAATCGACTCTTGCCTCATCCAATGTGAAGAATACGGCACCTGTGGTAGGCCCTGTTATCAACAACTTGTCACCCACCTTCATTTCGGCCGCCTCCACCAGAAACTCAGCCACACCGATATTGGAGAAGTATTTAATGCCTTTTCCCACATATACTTTACGTTCGGTGGCTTCGGAACCATAATTCCTGCTCCATTCACCCAATCGCTGTCCCAGATAATAACCATTCCAGAATCCGCGGTTAAAGACTGTTTTCAGGCGCTCATCCCACTTCTGTTTCTTTTCCTCTGTAAACGTACCTTCCAGATAAGAACGGATAGCATCTTTATAACATTCCACCACCGTGCGTACATACTCAGGGCCGCGGGCGCCCTTCAATCTTGAACACACGCACACCGGCCTCAATCATTTCATCCATGAAATGAATGGTCTTCAAGTCTTTGGGAGACATGATATATTTATTGTCTACTTCCAGCTCTATATCACTTTCTTTATCCTTCACTTCGTATGCACGGCGGCAAATCTGCATGCAAGCGCCACGATTGGCAGACGCATTCATCTCATGCAGACTGAGATAGCACTTGCCCGACACTGCCATGCATAACGCTCCGTGACAGAACATTTCTATCCGGACCAGCTCACCTTTCGGCCCTTTTATCTGTTCATTCCGGATAGTATCATAAATCACTTTCACCTGTTTCAGATTCAATTCACGTGCCAGCACCACCACATCGGCAAAGCGGGCATAGAATTTCAGAGCCTCTGCATTGCTGATATTCAACTGAGTGGAGAGATGTACCTCCTGTCCAATCTCATTACAATAAGCCATCACCGCAACATCGGCAGCAATCACAGCACTGATTCCGGCTTCTTTTGCCGCCTCCACAATTGTACGCATCAAGGCAATATCCTCGTCATAAATAATAGTATTGATGGTCAGATAACTCTTGATGGCATGCGCATCACAAATCTGCGCTATCTCGCGCAAATCATTAATAGTAAATGTATTGGCAGACCGGGCACGCATATTCAGGCTTTCAATACCAAAATAAATGGAGTCCGCACCTGCCTGTATAGCGGCAGCCAACGACTCACGCGAGCCGACAGGAGCCATTATTTCAAAGTCTTTTATAGAAGGTTTCATTATTCTTTTGATTATGTGTGTGCAAAGGTAGGCTTTTTTCCGTATTTTTGCAGCCAAATAACTGTTAGAATATGAAAATACGCCATATAGACTTGGGAGAACACCCCGTTTTATTAGCTCCGATGGAGGATGTGACCGACCCGGCTTTCCGCCTGATGTGCAAAAGTTCGGTGCCGACATGGTATATACCGAATTCGTGTCGGCCGATGCCCTGATACGTTCGGTAGGGAAAACCATGCAAAAGCTGAACATCAATGACGAAGAACGCCCCGTAGCCATCCAGATTTACGGAAAAGATACGGCAACAATGGTAGAGGCCGCCAAGATAGTGGAAGAAGCACGTCCTGACATTCTGGACATTAACTTCGGCTGCCCCGTGAAGCGCGTCGCAGGCAAAGGAGCAGGCGCAGGCATGTTGCAGAATATTCCGCTGATGCTGGAAATTACCCGCGCCGTGGTGGATGCAGTAAAGATTCCCGTCACCGTGAAGACACGCTTGGGATGGGACAATGACCATAAAATCATTGTCAGCCTGGCCGAGCAGTTGCAGGATTGCGGCATCGAAGCGTTAACCATCCACGGACGCACACGTGCACAGATGTATACCGGTGAAGCGGATTGGACCTTGATAGGCGAGGTAAAGAAGAATCCGCGCATACATATTCCTGTCATCGGCAATGGAGATGTAACCACACCGCAACGTGCCAAAGAGTGTTTTGACCTCTATGGGGTAGATGCCATCATGATCGGACGTGCCAGCTTCGGACGCCCCTGGATATTCAAAGAAGTGAAGCATTATATAGAAACCGGCGAAGAACTCCCACCTCTGTCTTTCGACTGGAAAATGGATGTCCTCCGCCGGGAAGTGTTGGACAGCGTCAATCTGCTGGACGAACGCCGCGGTATATTGCATGTACGCCGCCATCTGGCTGCATCTCCCATATTTAAAGGAATTCCCAACTTTAAGGAAACGCGTATCGCCATGCTTCGTGCCGAAACAGTAAAGGAGCTTTTCAGTATCCTTGACTATATAAAAGGCAACTATACTCTTTAATCATCATTGGAATGCCGATGGTGTCTGCCCTTCGTGCTGTTCTTTTCTACAGTACGGGGGTTTCCGCTGTAAGACACATCGCTATTCTTGCCTTCTTTATTGATGATTATCTTTTCGGAAGCATAGCACGAAATGTCGCCGGTACTACGCGGAGACGTATAAACCGTAGCTTGTTTTGCTTTCAAGTAAGAACCCGCAATGTCACCGGAACCGCTTAACGAATAGTTAGCTTTCGTACACTTGCCCGATAACGTAACATCGCCCGAACCGTTGACAGTACCATTCACTTCATCAGCCGAAATACCTTTTATATTCACATCGCCCGAACCGTTGACAGCACTATTCACTCTATCGGCCGAAATGCTCTTCACAGCAACATCACCCGAACCATTGACAGCCATATTCATTTCCACTCCCGAAACATCACCTAAGGCAATATCGCCCGAACCGTTGACAGCGACATTCATCTTACGGCATTTCACCTTGTCGGCGTCAATGTCACCACTGCCATTCACCGTCCAGTCAATGCCATGGTTCACGTCAACTCCATTTTCAAAGATAATATCACCCGAACCATTGATCACTGCACTTCTCACCATGGGTGCAGCTACACGTAGTTCCAGGCTGGCGCCATTCTCAAAAGAAACGGAATATCCTTTTTTCAACTCAATAATCAAGGTACGATTTTTTACATACACTTGCACAATATCCTGCAAGTTATCCGGTACAGAGAGCTCAAGTTCCTGTTTCCCCGAAGTCTGGGTATAAATAATCTTGCTGCTTCCATTCAGGCAGACCGCATCAAAACCGCCCACATTCACTTCCTTTGTCACATTGTTCTTACTTGCTCTGATTCTCTCACTCAAAGATTCTGCCCATACCGTTGTAGATACTAACGCCAAGGCAAATAACATAAAAATAGATACTGTTTTTTTCATAATATTATCGTTTTTATATATGTTAGACGTATCTGACCGGGCAAACGTTGCATCCTTTATGCACTTTTTTTAAATCAATTTGCTCCGACATCAGTCGGAACAAGCATTCCCGCCCTTCAGATTAAGCCTTTCCATAAGTCGGATTACTACAGACTGCCACAATGGACCGTACAGTCTGCTACGGTAGACCGTACGGTCTGCTACAGTGGACTGTACAGTCCATTGCCGTAGACTGTAATAATCTTCCGTTTAAAAAGCCTTAGCCGACAATAAGAAACCGCCTGCCTCTCTATCCGTTTCTATCTGGCCACCAATTGGAACACCACCGAAGCGAACCAGCGTTTATACATCCACGTAGCCGCAATATAAATACAAACAGCAGAAACCCAACCGGCAATCACATCTATCAGATAATGTGCCTGAATATAAACCGTGGCGCAGCAAAGAAGCACATAAAAGGGTGCCAGGAAACAGCATAACTTCTTATTTACCCGATAGGCCATAATCATGATGATAGTGGAAATACCGACATGCGAACTGGGGAAAGCCGCGGTAGGACGTTCGCCCACCTCCTGAGAAGCCTCTACAAGATTATAAAAGAAACCATGGTCGAAACCGGGACCGGGCAACAGAATATCATTGTGATTAAAATAATCTCCAATCGCCGGAAAGTGTTGCGCCATCACGTTATCCATGCCGATGGCGGGAAAGTAAAACTGCGGACCGGCCACAGGGACCAATATATAAATAAGATAATAGATGAAAAATGAAGTAACCAATACAAAAGATACCTTTTCAAACCATTCAAAACGGAAAAGGAAATAATAGATTGTCACTATCGCAATCATCGGATAATAAGCAAAATAGCCTAGATTAAAGGGCTCGCTGAACCACATGGACGGGCAAAGTTCGCTGAACTCCACCGATGGCTGGCAACGGAACAGGAATTGTTCTGCAGAGGCAAAGAAATTATCCAGATTCGGGAACAAGCGGTTGAACTCGAAGGTATCGGGATACCAATAAGCCAAAAATGCCATTTGTACAGCCATACGAATGAATGCGGATAATTTACAAGGATATTTATGATACAAATATATCAATGCAAAAGTGATAGCCACAATACCTGCACGTTCCAGCAACATTGTGCCGGGATGATCCATGCGCGGCCACAATATCAAAACCATAATCGTAGTGAGAGCATTATATATCAAGCTGATACTCTCGACGGCAAACAATCCTTTTACACTGTCTACACGTTTGAATAAATTTAAAGCCATCCTTCTTTCTTATACCAGGCAATAATCTCTTTTACTCCCCTTTCCAGCGAATATTCGGGACGATATCCCAATTCATCCGTCAAAGGAGTAATGTCGCATTGCCAGTTGCGTTGTTTCATTATTTTATATTTATCACGATTCAGCGTGCTTACCTTTCCCAAGCAACGCGCTGAAAATTCAGCGAGCAAAGATACAACTTTTAAAATAAATAGCGGACATTTAAAGTGTATAACCCACGGATTACCAAGCTCTTTTTGTATTAAATCGGAGAAAGCACGGCTGGAATATACATTTCCGTCACTTACAAAATAGGCACGATGCTTCACTTTATGCTCTATAGCCAGATAGACTGCCTGCACCAAGTCCTTCACATAGATAAAGGTAAGGTCCTGACGTTTGAAGCCGGCGGCAAAGTCTACGTGCTGTTTGATTGATTTGGCCATCAGGAAATAATCTCTCTCTCGAGGGCCATAGACTCCGGTCGGCCGGAAAATCACAACCGGGAAACCGGACAATGATTGCAGGTAATGTTCCGACTTCAGTTTACTGACTCCATAAGCGGTATTGGGCATCGCCGTATCATGTTCATTAATGGGCGTATAATTCTCTTCACGTATAGGTCCGAAGATACTAAGCGAACTGATATAGATAAATTGTTCGGGAACCATATCCAATGCTTGCAGCGCCTCTACGAAATTACGGGTATAAATATAATTTCCTTGTTCAAACTCTTCTTTATGACGACATTTAGTCACACCCGCACAATGAATGATATAATCCCATCCTCCATGCATTTGTTTGTGAACCGTCAATTGTTCCACCAGCCTTCCGGGATGAGCAAAATCCAGTTCGGCAAACCGGATACGGGAATCCTTCAAATACTTGCGGCTACTGCTTTTACGCACTCCTGCCCATACCTGCATGCCTCTTTCCAAGCCGCCTTCCACCAGAAAACTGCCGATAAACCCGCTTGCTCCGGTTACCAATATTCTTTTTTCCATTCTTCCTTATCACATTTTACTTCACCGGTTCCACATGAATACCCACATGGGTATCTTCTCCATATTTTTCTTTCAATTTCCGTTCGATTGCCGTAGCTGTCTCATGAGCTTTATATAACGGTATATCCCCATTCATACGGACATGAATCTCTATGGCATAGTTATTCCCGATACGCCGTGTGCGCAAATGATGAGGCTCTGTTACCCCGTCGAAAGCCAGGACCGTCTGCTCAATCTCGTGTTCCACACTTTCGGGCAATGATTTTTCCAGCAGTTCATCAATACAAGGGACCAAGAGCTTGACAGACACTTTCATTATAAAGAAACTGACTATCACGGCGGCAATAGGGTCGAGCACCACCCAATGAGGACCGAGCAGAATAGCTCCGCCAATACCTGAAGCCGTTCCGATAGAAGACAATGCATCGCTCCGATGATGCCATGCATTGGCAATCACTGCTTGAGAGTTGTACTTTCTGCCCATACGGACAGTGTATTGATACAATATCTCCTTCAATAAGATAGAGACAAGAGCCGCAATCAGTGCAAGCACTCCGGGCGCACGCAACTGTTCTCCGCGCATAAAGGCCAAGATTTCGCCGGCACCGTTCCATAAGATTCCGCAGCCTACTCCCAAAAGTGCCACTCCAATCAAGGCAGTAGCCAAAGTCTCATACTTGCCGTGGCCGTAATCATGTCCCTTATCCTGAGGCTTATTGGAAATACGAACAAACAGTATGACCACCACATCCGTTACGAAATCGGAAAGAGAATGTACGGCATCTGCCATCATAGCAGCACTATGCCCTGCTATCCCGGCCAGAAATTTAAAAATAACCAGCAGGAAATTAGCAAAGCTGCCCCATAAAGTAACTTTATAGATTCCTTTTTCTCTAGCTCTTTTCTCAAGTTCAGCCATAATCGTCATTTTGAACGGACAAAGATAGCACGTTTCCTTCATATTCAACCAAATTTAATGCATCTATTGAACCGCTATTCCAATTATTTTGTTTACTTTGTAGCACATAATACATTAAAATACCCATTTATGGCTAAAAAGAAAGAAAAAAAAGCAGGCAAACGCATGAAGAAGAGTGAACTGGCAGAACGCCTCATCATCTATTTCCGTGCCAAGCCGAATGAAACATTCAGCCTCAAACAGCTCTCAAGCGGGTTAAACTTAACTACTCATCCTCTTAAAATGCTTTGCGCCGACATCATCCTCGAAATGATAGCGGATGATTTCTTACAAGAAGTTGAAAAAGGGCAATATAAGCTGAACGACCACGGACTGATTATGACGGGTATTTTTCAGCGTAAAAGCAATGGTAAGAACTCTTTCATCCCGGAGGACGGAGGAGAGACCATCTTTATAGCCGAAAGAAACTCGGCACACGCCATGAACAACGACAAAGTCAAAATTGCCTTGTTTGCAAAACGCAAGAACCGCAACCCCGAAGGAGAAGTAATTGAAATCATCGAACGGGCAAACGATACATTCGTCGGAACATTGAAAGTCGACAAATTCTATGCTTTCCTTGTTACCGAAAACCGTACGCTGGCAAATGACATTTTCATTCCCAAAGATAAATTGAAAGGAGGGAAAAATGGCGATAAAGCTGTCGTAAAAATAATAGAATGGCCGAAAGAAGCCAAAAACCCAATCGGGCAAGTTATGGACATCTTGGGCAAGGCAGGCGAAAACACCACTGAGATGCATGCCATTCTAGCAGAATACGGACTGCCGTATGTATATCCCAAAAACGTAGAGGCCGCCGCCGAAAAGATTCCGGCCGAGATAACGGAAGCCGACTATGCCGAACGGGAAGATTTCCGGGCCGTAACGACCTTTACCATCGACCCCAAAGATGCAAAAGACTTTGACGATGCTCTGTCCATCCGGCTTATCAAACCGGGACTGTGGGAAGTCGGAGTACATATTGCCGATGTTACACACTATGTAAAAGAAGGAAGTACAATAGACAAAGAAACAGAAAAACGTGCAACTTCCGTTTACTTGGTAGACCGCACCATTCCGATGTTGCCCGAACGTCTGTGTAACTTCATCTGCTCTCTCCGCCCCAATGAGGAAAAGCTGGCATTCTCTGTCATTTTCGATATGAACGAAAAAGGTGAAGTGAAGAATTCACGCATCAAACATACAGTGATTAAGAGTGACCGCCGTTTTACCTATGAGGAAGCACAGCAAGTCATCGAGACCGGTGAAGGTGATTACAAGGAAGAAATTCTGGAATTGAACAAGTTAGCTCAAATCCTGCGCAAACAACGATTGGCGGCAGGCGCCATCGACTTTGACCGCATTGAAGTAAAATTTGAGATTGACGAAACAGGAAAACCGTTAAGTGTTTATTTCAAAGAGTCCAAAGAAGCCAACAAGCTGATTGAAGAGTTTATGCTTCTTGCCAACCGTACCGTGGCTGAAACAATCGGCAAAGTGCCCAAAAATAAAAAAGCAAAAGTATTCCCCTATCGTATCCATGACCTTCCCGACCCCGACAAACTGGAAAACCTGAATTGGTTTATTAACCGCTTCGGTTATAAAATACGCACTTCGGGCTCAAAGTCAGAGGTTTCCAAATCCATCAACCGCCTGCTGGATGACATAAAGGACAAGAAAGAACAAAACCTGATAGAAACTGTTTCTTTGCGTGCCATGCAGAAAGCACGTTATTCAACAGTTAATATAGGCCATTATGGATTAGCTTTTGATTTCTATACCCACTTTACATCTCCCATCCGCCGTTTCCCGGACATGATGGTACATCGCTTGCTCACCCGCTATCTGGCAGGAGGACGAACGGCACAAAAGGATAAATACGAAGATTTGTGCGACCATAGTTCTGAAATGGAGCAAATTGCATCAAACGCAGAACGCGCTTCGGTGAAGTATAAACAAGTAGAGTTCATGAGTGAACGTGTAGGCTTGGAGTTTGAAGGAGTTATTTCGGGAGTAACGGAATGGGGACTCTATGTTGAAATCAATGAGAATAAGTGCGAAGGCATGGTTCCTATGCGCGACTTAGGCGATGATTATTATGACTTTGACGAAAAGAACTATTGCTTAATAGGGCGACGTCATCATAAGAAATTCAGCCTGGGTGACCCTGTCACCATTAAAGTGGCACGTGCCAACCTGGAGAAGAAACAGCTGGACTTTGCATTGGTGGAGAAATAAGGAGAGTCACTCCGTTCGTGAGGGTGCCAAAACAAAACCGGCCTATCCCATCGTCAGCTGTAGGGGCAGGGTTTGCCTGCCCGAAGACACAAAACAAACTGTTTTCGGGCGAGCAAGCCTCGCCCCTACGAACTAAACGACAGCATTATCCACGTTTTGACACACCCCCATAAGAAACGAAAACGCTCTTCCACATCATAAATGAACGCTTATTTTACCCGTCTATTCAACTGATTATTCGCTTTATCCGGTTTTGACTTCCCAATCCGTTTGCCACTCGGCTTTTTTTTTATTCCCTTGCTTTACCTTGCCTGCGAAAGGATTCTTCTTATTTGCCATAAAACATCTTCTTTGTTCTGCAAAAATAAACTATAAAACCCAATATTCCTTCCATTTATTGGCAATGATATAGAATTTCTTTACTTTTGTCCTCATTAACAATGATATATATGACTTCATTCGACTATACCGGCATATTGACCCAAGCAGTAGATGAACTTTCCGACAGCCAATCTTATAAAGGACTGTTTCATCAACACAAAGACGGAGACCCTCTGCCTTCCGCTAAATCACTATATAAAATTGTAGAGTTAGCCCGTTCCATCCTCTTCCCCGGATATTTTGGTAATTCTACTATCAACAGTCATACCATTACTTATCACATAGGAGTAAATGTAGAAAACCTATTCGACCTGTTGACGGACCAAATACAAGCCGGTTTGTGTTTCGGGCAAGAAAATAATAACAACGAAAACACGAACAACAATGAACCGTGCCGTGAAACAGCAGCATTGCTTGCCGCTCGTTTTATAAGTAAGTTGCCCGAAATGCGCCGCATTCTGGCTACCGATGTAGAAGCAGCCTATTACGGAGACCCTGCCGCTACCTGTTTTGGTGAAATAATCAGCTGCTATCCTGCCATCCGTGCCATCAGTAACTACCGAATAGCCCATGAATTGTTGATATTGGGTGTACCTCTGATTCCCAGATACATTACAGAAATGGCACACTCGGAAACCGGAATAGATATCCACCCGGGAGCAAAAAATAGGACATCATTTCACAATAGACCACGGAACAGGCGTGGTGATTGGTGCAACCAGTATCATTGGCAATAACGTAAAACTCTATCAAGGTGTCACGCTGGGAGCCAAAAGCTTCCCGTTGGACAACAATGGCAATCCCATCAAAGGTATTCCCCGACACCCTATTCTGGAAGATGATGTAATCGTTTATTCCAATGCTACCATTTTGGGACGCGTGACCATAGGTAAGGGTGCAACCGTAGGAGGAAATATATGGGTGACCGAAAATGTTCCTGCCGGAGCACGCATCGTGCAACGCAAAACAAAAGAAGGAGAGAAAATTTAAACCTCAATCAGCGGGAGAGTCAGAATAAAACGGCAGCCCACTGTATATTCTTTATCAATAACCAGTGTTCCACCCAGCTTTTCAGCAATCAACCGGCAGATAGGAAGCCCCAACCCTGTTCCCTGAGTAAAGTCATCCAACTTGGTGAAACGTTCAAAAACATATTCCTGCTTATCTGCCGGAATACCTTTTCCTGTATCCGTAATGCGATAAATGATTTCCCGCTCATTTCTGTTTAGTTCATAATCTAACACAATAGAACCTTTATCGGTAAACTTAGCCGCATTTTGCAAAAGATGAATCAATATTTGTGAGACCCTGCCCGGATTGGTCTTAATCAAACATCTCTCTACCGAAGGACGAAATTCCAATTCTACTCCCTCATGCACCAACGTCCGAACAGCTTCTATCCCCGACAGGCAACTTACATTGATATCTTCCACCTTATCATAAGACACTTCTTCAGACTGGTCAAGAAAAGAGATATCAAGCACATCATTAATCAGCCTCAACAAATTGGCACTATTGACTTCGATAATTGAAACAAACTCTTTTGTTTCCTGATTATCCTGATATATATCCACCAATAGCTGAGAAAAGCCCACTATGGAATTCAACGGTGTACGAATCTCATGAGACATATTCTGAATAAAGGTTGTTTTCATCATACATGCATATTCAGCCCGTTCTTTGGCCTTCATCAACTCATCGGCAAAAATCTTTAAGTCCTTATTCTGTTTGTTAACAATGAGCTCCGACGCTTTCAAGCGTTTATTGAGTTTATAAATCCGAAAGAACAGAATTCCACTCATTATCCAAAACAAAACAACGAATATCAAAACCAAATAAACGGTATGCAATTGATCTTTCTGAACACTTAACTGAAGCTCATTCCTTTCATTCTTCAGCTGCTCCAACTCCAAAATAGAAGAAAACTCGGTTGCAGAATTCTGCAACTCTTTTTGTACGGACAGAGTCGGTAGCCGCAATATAATCATAGTAAAACTCGGCAGCCTTCAGCTTGTCACCCATCTTCCAATAAATATTCCCCTGTTCCCTTACCAATTTATAATCCATATATTTAGAACGGATGGGAGTTGAGTCATTCATCATTGCATCCACCATTTTCAGCGCCTCACTATATTGTCCGGCAACACTATAATAGGTTTCCTTGAGATAATAAAGCCCCATAATATATGTGACCATATTCTTATTCTGTATAAATAACTTCTCAATATCCTGTATATATTTCCATGCCTCATTCAACTGCCCCTTCTTTATATAATATAATGCATACGCTTTACGGGTCGTAAAAGACTGGTAATCCGTTTGTGCCAAAAGTATTCCTTTTTCCAGAGCTTCTTTTGCTTCATCCCATCTTTTCAACTCCACAGCCGCTTGAGCAAGCGAAGCATAATAAGACGGGATATTGATATCTGCAATATTATTCTCCTCTACTATCTCTATCGTCTTCTTAAAATTATCATAAGCTAACCGGTAATTATCCTGCGTAAGATAAATGTTCGCCATACAACGGTAACACTCCGCAACTCCCCGCATATAATTATCCTTCCGGGCTTCCTGAAGCATTTTCTTTACTTCATACAAAGCGATATTTGCTTTATTTTGCTTAAGATAGTAGATTATCAGCCGACTCCCCCATGCAAAATAATAATATTTCAATTGATTATATTTCCGGCTGATCAGCTTTGCCTCCTTCACACTCTTCAGAATATTCTCCTCATCATTCTTGTAGTAATAATAATCCAGTTTCAAACATTTTGCAATAGCCATCAACCGTCTGTTACCCGCTTTCTCGCTCCGCACGAACAGAGTATCACACATATCCAAAGCAATGGGAGAGTCCAGATTCGCCTTACATTTTTTATAATATGCCATCAATATGCTGTCGTTTTCCACAGCAACCTCATTTTGCCCTTTGCCGCAACAGCAACATAAAACAAATAGAATTGTCAGACAAAGCTTAAGACACATCAAGGTGAGTAATTTTTCACAAAGATAACATAATATTTTAAGACGAAAACGAAATGTGATAAAAAACAAAATGAAATATAAAAAGAAGGAGCACCGGTACTCCTCCATCCCAAACTAAAGCCAACCTGTTTTCAAAAAACACTTAAGTCTTTTTCAGAAACTCCTTGGTCTTTTTTGAAAACCTCAAAATCTCTCCATTATGATACATTGACATCCGTTAAGATTTACGGAACAGAAGTAAAACAAACACTTAATGATGCTTAACCTGTTGGGAACGTGGTGAATAAGATTTCAGGAGAGAGAAGAAAAAAAGTGTATCTCTTAGTAAGAGATACACTTTTCGCTGCAAATTTACACAAAGTTTTGATAATTAAAACTTTTTGAGAAGAAAAATCACAAGGCAAGTGCAAAAATATCTTTAGTCTTAAGTTTCAGGACGCTTTTTTATGGGCTTAAACAACTAATAATAAAGTGCTTATGTGCGTTCGGTGTATCTCTTACTAAGAGATGCACCGAACGCAACCCTTTTTTAAGGGTTTGAAAGATGTATATTTATTTGAAATAGAGACGATAAAAAGAGAGTACAATGGACTACCTGTTTCTACACCGCGACAAGCGCACTTTTACTTCCGAAAGGCAGAAGAATCTGCTCTTCCGGGCTGCCCGGCTTTATTGGGAGCAGAAGTATGCGGACAACGAAGTGGTTCCGAAAAGGAAAGTCGATTGTGAGCTATATAAATATGTATTGTATTATTTGGAAGTGCGCCAAGTGTTTCTTGACCCGAAGCTCTCACTGAAGAAGCTGAGCAATATGATTGAAACGAACCAGACTTATCTGTCGAACGTGGTCAACCGCTACTTCGGTTGCCATCTGAAAGAGTTGGTGAACACGTATCGGGTGGAATATGCCAAGGAACTGCTCCGTTCGGGCAAGTGTCTGCCGGAGGAACTGCCTCAACGCTGCGGGTTTCTGTCGCGAAGTACGTTTTATGCTGCTTTTAAAAAGGTGACGGGTGTTTCTCCCAAACGTTATATGAAATATGGACAGAGAGAAAAGCTCTCGGAACCAACAGAATATGTATAACCAATTTTAGTTTTTTAAATTTATAAATTTAAAGTTTTTCTATTATGAACAAAAAGTTTTTAAGTGCAATCCTGTTCGGAGCCTTGATGGTTACCTCGACAGGAACATTTGTGTCTTGTAAGGATTACGACGATGATATCGACGAAATCAACGGCAAGATTGACAAGATTGAAACCACACTGTCTGAATTGGAGTCAAAGATTGGCGACAAGGGTGTGACCAGTGTGACTTTCGACGAAAAGACAGGTGTATTGACTGTAGTTGACGGTACGGGTACAAAAACGTATACCATTAAAACAACAGCTCCTGATGTAGACGAACTAACCATTACTATTGAAGGCAAAGACCTTAAAGTAGACGGAAAAGTGATAGGTCAGGTAGGTGACACAGTCGCAGTGAAAAACGGTGAGTTGACAATCAATGGTACAGCTACCGGCATCAAGGTTGGTCAATATGCTATTTTGGACAATCAAAGCGCAGGTACCGTAACCATCACTCTGCCCGATGCAGACGGCAAATTGCAAACTGTTGAGTTGATGAAAGCATCTGCTGCATTGACTTCTGTACAGTTCCAAAAAGAGAATCCTGAATTCGTTGATATTGAAGGAACTGCCACTGCATTTCAATGGGGTACTGCCCGTATCGCATTCCCTAACTGGGGAGGTAAAAAAGGTGCTATCACCAGAAATCAGTTGATGGTAGGTCAGACTAACGTCGTAAAGGTTCAGGTTACTCCTGCCGGCTATGACTTAGGAGCACAGACACTGACTTTGGTCGATTCAAGAGGCAATGTAGCTCCGGCAAATATAACTGCTGTTGCAAACAACAGATTAATGTCTCGTGCTGCATCGGCTAACGGCAGCTGGGATTTGTCTATCGAAATGACAGACGATGTTACTGCAACCAACATTGCAAAGATATTCGATTACGATCCTGTTGCCGGTACCGGACATATGGCATACACATTATGTGTAAACGGTATTCCTTATACTACTCATGAATTGGCTGTTAAACCCAACGATAATAAGTCTTCTGTTTCCGCAGCCATTACAGGTCTAACCGATGCTGATATAAAATATGTAGCAGCAGACGGACGAGTAGCAAATTTATCATCTGGTAAATTCCCCACCGGAAGCACAGAACTGTTTATCGAAGAGAATGATTTGTATGATTCATACATCACTTTTGAAGGTACAAACAAATCTTTGGCAGAACAATACGGAATCACTGTTGACGGTATGACTATCAATGTTCCTGCTTCTGCTACAGGTGTAACTATCAAGGGTATTGTACATACAATGGCTATCAACGGTTACGAATCTGCAATTACCGACAACGAAGTTACATTCAATATCATCGGTAGCACAGTAACTGCTCAGAGTATCGCTGCTACAACCCATCAGATTGCACCCGCCGCAATTGCTGCCGATGTTCTGAAAAAAGTACGCATCGATTTAGGTGATGTATTCAAGAATATTCCTGCCGCAACTCGTGAAGCAGCACGTGAAACAGCTCAGTTCTATGTAGTAGAAGAAAAGAGTCAGACCGGCTTCTTGATAGGAGATAATACTGCATTGAGTAACTCTACTTACAATAAGTTCAATACTGTTTCATATCTGAAAGCTGACGAAACACAATGGACAGATGATACAGACGATATTCTTGACTTGCGTTATATTGATTTGGAAGTAGCAGGTAAAGTAGCTGCTGATGCTCAACCGGGTGACTATCAATTGTCATTTGTTGTAATGGATGAGAATTATGTAACAGGTAGCGGAAATATCAAAGGCAATGAAATCATTAAGATTAATATGCCGGTCAATGTGACTGTTCCTTCATTCGCTGATATGTTTGAACAAGAAGCTGCAGAATGGAATACTGCTAAAACAGAATTCAACGCTAGAATTTACATTGATAACACTACCAACGAACCTCAATTGAGATTTGGTGAAGCCTTTAAGAAAACTGCAAAATATACCGATGCAGAATATTCACAAGTAGTGTATGCTGTTAAATACATTGATAGTAAATCTCCGATTGCAGCAGCAAGTAATACAGAACTGTCAACAGAAGAAGGTGTTGCTACAGTAGGTGACGGTGGTATTGCAACTTTGGACAAAACAGTTGTTTACAATACAGCAGGAGATGCTTTAAAGGAAACAACTTTTGCAAATATGGTAGCTGCTTATCCGTTGTTCTATCAGGTTGGAACTACTGAATCAGGCTTAACTCAAGACGAGCTTAATATTGTATTAGAAGCATTTACTGTAACATCCACTGCTTATACTTCTAAACTTATCACTCCGCTTTATGGTATCGCATTTGATGGTAAAGACATTATTTTGGATGCTGATGGTAAAGCAACTACTAAACTGGTATTGGATGAATCAAATATGGCTGTAAACAATACTAATATTACTGCTTCATCGCCAGCTGCCGGACTGACTAACTCCAATCAGGCAAAATATACATTCTTACCAAGCACTTCTATAGCTTCGGCAAATGCCGTTAAGACAGAGTTCTCTATCGAACAAAGCGGTACGAATGTTACTTTAGATGCTGACGGTATTGTTGTTACCGGTTTAACAGGTATGTCTACATTAAAGGTAACATTTACTGATGCTACAGGTTTGATTTATACTTCCACTGTAAAAATTCAGCCCGCCAAATAATGAAGTAGTATAAACCCTACTTATAAATAACTCAAAAGACCGCCTCAATCACTGTGTTGGGACGGTCTTTTTCAATATTCCACACCTTTAACAAACATTGCCAATCTTATTTTCTGTCCTCTTTTACGCCCTGACTTCGTCAATGTGTCCCCCCAAAAAATCATCATCAAACAACAGAGCGACGCGCTTGTGTCGTTTTATAATCATTGTTCTGCTGATTTGAAGAGAGAAAGTTATAATATTATAAGGTTCTACAAAAGAATCTGATTCTCAACAAAAAGTATTATCTTTGCCAAAGGAAAGGATAGATATTATGGTAAAAACAAAAGCAACAAAAGAAGAAACTTTAGCCAAATTTAAAGCAGCAAGAGAAAAGAAACGTACTTGTCTGGCTAATTTGGAAAAGTCAATGAAGGAAGCCTATAAAAACGTACAGGTAAGGAGGCTGAAACCTTTTTTGCATTATGAAACAGCTTCTTTCATTGAAACGTATTAACGAAAATTCTTCATATCCGGTAGAAACGACCGGAGAAGATGGATTTTATCAGTTCTTTACAGACGGGGGAGTACATTATTCTGTAGGGTTTATGGAAGATGATATTTTACTGTCACAGAACTCATATCAATTGATTATAGCCAATATCAATAACCATAAATCTCCCCGTGACCATAAAGTACGTGATACGATTATTGCTATCGTTGATGAATTTTTCAGGAACAACAACTCAACATTGCTCTATATTTGTGAGACCGGTGACAGCAAGCAAAGTATGCGTAGCCGATTGTTTGAGTATTGGTTCTCCACTTATAATCGGAAGGCTCTTTTTACAATGATTTCATCTTCAATTGTTGATGAAGAAGGTGTCGTAAACTTTGCAACGATAATTCTTCGTAATGACAATCCAAATTTATCGGAGATTATAGCTGAATTTACCGAATCAATCCAATTACTTAGTCAAAAACCTGAATGATAGGATAAGTGCCGATTTCAGGAACTTTAAACCCTTTGCTTACCAATAGCCAATATAATCTATTTCACTCCGGAACACGGTTGCTAACAGTATTACTGTTACCGGTTTGACAGGCATGTCTACATTAAAGGTAACATTTACCGATAACTCAAAAGACCGCCTCAACCACTGTGTTGGGACGGTCTTTTTCAATATTCCACACCTTTAACAAACATTGCCAATCTTATTTTCTGCCCTCTTTTATGCCTTATTTAACTACTCAAAAACAGATAATCTTCTAAATAATTGAATAGCAAAGAGAAAATCACTAAATTTGTCGCATCAATTGAAATTACGTAATTATCATTTTAAAATGAAGGAAGAATTCGAGCTAATCGCCAAGACTTTCCAGGGACTGGAAGAGGTTCTGGCAAAAGAACTCACCGAGCTGGGAGCCAGCAATATAGAAATAGGAAGACGCATGGTATCTTTTACCGGCGACAAGGAGATGATGTATAAGGCTAACTTCTATCTGCGTACAGCCATCCGTATCCTGAAACCCATTAAACACTTTGAAGCCAAAAATGCTGATGAAGTGTACGAAGCTATTAAATCCATCGCATGGGAAGAGTATTTAGACACCAACAAGAGCTTTGCAGTAGATGCAGTAGTATTCTCGAATGAATTCCGCCATTCAAAGTTCGTAGCCTATAAGGTGAAAGACGCCATCGTAGACTACTTCCGCGAGAAGAACGGCGAACGCCCTTCCATACGCATCAATAACCCTGATGTAGCACTGAACATACACATTGCCGAAGACAAATGTACTTTGTCACTCGATAGTTCCGGCGAATCATTACATCGCCGCGGTTATCGCCAGGAGGCAGTAGAAGCTCCGTTGAACGAAGTACTGGCAGCCGGTATGATTTTAATGACCGGCTGGAGAGGCGAATGTGACCTGATAGACCCGATGTGCGGTTCGGGAACTATTCCTATCGAAGCAGCCTTGATTGCACGTAATATCGCTCCGGGCGTATTCCGCAAAGAATTTGCTTTCGAAAAATGGAATGACTTCGACCAAGAATTATTCGATACGATTTATAACGATGATTCACAAGAACGTGAATTCACACACAAAGTATACGGATATGACAATAACCCGAAAGCCAATGAAATTGCAACACATAATGTGAAAGCAGCAGGACTGAGCAAAGAGGTAATCTTAAAAATACAACCGTTCCAGCAATTCGAACAACCGAAAGAAAAGAGTATTATCATCACCAACCCTCCTTACGGTGAACGTATTTCGACAAACGATTTATTAGGTTTATACCAAATGATTGGCGAACGACTGAAACATGCATTTGCCGGAAATGATGCATGGATATTGAGTTATCGTGAAGAATGCTTCGATCAGATCGGATTGAAACCATCAGTCAAAGTACCGCTGTTTAATGGTGCTTTGGAATGTGAATTCCGCAAATATCAATTGTTTGACGGCAAATATAAAGAGTTCCGCACTGAAAATAAAGACAGAGATTTCAAACCACGACGCGAAGATACTCGTCCCCGTCGCAACAGTGAAAGAGTGGAATACGGAGAACGGCGCGAACGACGCAACTTTGACGACAAACGCGAAGGACGTGGAGATTTCAAGAACAGAGACAGAAAAGACAGAGGAAACGAAGAAAGAAAAGAATTTAAACCACGCTTTAAAAGAGAGGAAAAATAGTAAAAAATAACCAACCTGAGATTCTGATTCAGAAATTCAGGTTGGGGAAAAATAAGAAGCTATGAAGAATATTATACTAAAAAGTCTACTTATATTAATGACATCATGTATCTCTACTATGAATGTTATAGCGCAAGATAAGAAAAGTTTTACTCTCGAAGATTTGATGCCGGGAGGAAACAATTATTTCAATCTGCAACCCAAGAATCTGCATGGACTGAAATGGTGGGGAGACGTATGTGTCAACGCCGACATAGAAGAGGTAAAAGCGGTGAACCCGACCAACGGAAAAGAGACTGTTCTCTTCACCTTACAAGACACAAATGACTTACTGGCAGCCAAGGAACTGGGAAAGATGAATCATTTATACAATGTATCTTTTCCATATGCCGAAAAAGTGGATGCTGGTAAACACATCTACCCACAAAGTGCTGATTGACTGTGACAAAAAGAAATAATATGGAGCCAGCCCATCGCTGCCAAAGCAGCCAACCAAGACTGGAACAAAAACAGCCGTTCGCTGGCTTATACCATTGCCAATAATTTGTTTGTAACCACAGCAGACGGTAAAACCCACCAAGTAACCGATGAACCCAAAGGCATCGTATGCGGTCAAAGTGTACACCGTCAGGAATTCGGTATTTATAAAGGTACATTCTGGAGTCCGAAAGGAAACCTGCTCGCTTTTTACCGCATGGATGAAACAATGGTAACGGATTACCCGCAAGTGAATACCACTACCCGTATCGCCACCCTCGAACCGGACAAGTATCCGATGGCAGGAATGACTAGCCATAAAGTTACCGTGGGAGTTTACAATCCTGCAACCGAAAAAACTGTTTACCTGAAAGCCGGTGACCCGACCGACCGCTATTTCACTAACATCAGCTGGAGCCCGGACGAAAAAAGCGTTTATGTGATAGAATTGAACCGTGACCAAAATCATGCAGAACTAGTGCGGTACAATGCAGAAAACGGAGAAAAAGATGCCGTGCTCTATGTGGAAAAACATCCCAAATATGTAGAGCCGCAACATATACTCACGTTCCTACCCTGGGATGAAACAAAATTTCTCTACCAAAGCCAACGTGACGGATATAACCATCTGTATCTGATGGATACACAATTGAAAGCAGAACCGACCTCATTCCGTACCGAAACAGATGGAACTTGCTATGAATATACTCATGTGAAGCAACTCACCCAAGGCACATGGTTAGTGAAAAACATTTTAGGTTTTAACCCTAAAGCCAAAGAAATCATCATCATGAGCACCGAGGTTTCTCCGTTACAGAGCAACGCATACGCCGTGAATGTAAAAACCGGAAAGCGCCGTCTCATCGGAAATAAGGATGGGATGCACAATGTACAACTGTCGGCAAGCGGTAAATATGTGATAGACAACTATACTTCTTCCACAGTCCCTCGTAATATCGACATTGTTCCTACTTCGGGTAAAGGAAAAAATATCAATTTGCTGACTGCTGCCAATCCGATGGATGCTTACAATATGCCCGAAATCACCCTTGGCACCATTAAAGCGGCCGACGGCAAGACAGATCTTTATTATCGTTTGATAAAACCGGTAAACTATGACCCCAACAAGAAATATCCGGCAGTCATCTATGTTTATGGCGGTCCTCATGCACAGATGATACACAATGTACGCAACTATGGTGCAGGAGGATGGGATATTTACATGGCCCAGCTGGGTTATGTAATGCTGACTGTCGACAGCCGCGGCAGTGACAATCGCGGACTGGAGTTTGAGAACTGCACCTTCCGCCAATTGGGTACAGAAGAAATGAAAGATCAGGTAAAAGGAGTGGAATTTCTGAAATCACTCGGTTATGTAGACGAAAACCGCATCGGTGTACATGGTTGGAGCTTCGGCGGCTTCATGACCACCAATCTCATGCTGACCTATAATGATATCTTTAAGGTAGGTGTAGCCGGTGGTCCGGTTATCGATTGGGGGTATTATGAAGTAATGTATGGCGAACGCTATATGGACAGTCCGCTCAGCAACCCGGAAGGCTATAATAAAGCAAATCTGAAATTGAGAGCCGGCGACCTGAAGGGACGGCTGATGCTGATTCATGGTGGTGAAGACCCCACCTGTGTACCACAACACAGCTACACCTTCTTGCGTGCATGCATTGATGCAGGTACACATCCCGACTTCTTCATCTACCCGGAAGACGGACACAATATGTTCGGCCGTGACCGTGTTCACTTATACGAACACATCACCCGCTATTTTGAAGACCATCTAAAATAATAAATTCAATATCAGAATATGAAACTGTTACTATTAGGCTCAGGCGGACGCGAACACGCCCTGGCATGGAAGATTGCCCAAAGCCCCAAGATTGAGAAACTGTATATAGCTCCGGGAAATGCCGGAACAAGCGAGGTAGGCGAAAATGTAGCTATCAAAGCCGACGACTTTGCAGCCATCAAAGAGTTTGTAGTAAAAAACGATATAAACATGGTAGTGGTAGGTCTCGAAGACCCACTGGTCAAAGGAATATACGATTACTTCAAGAATGACGAAGCACTGAAAAACGTACCTGTTATCGGTCCGTCAAAGGCAGGTGCCGTACTGGAAGGAAGCAAAGAATTTGCAAAAGGATTCATGCAGCGTCATCACATTCCGACTGCCGGTTATAAGAGCATTACTGCCGCTAATCTGGAAGAAGGTTTGGCATTTCTCGAAACACTGGAAGCTCCGTATGTACTGAAAGCCGACGGACTGTGTGCAGGCAAGGGGGTATTGATTCTGCCTACACTGGAAGAAGCCAAGAAAGAATTAAAAGAAATGCTGAGCGGTATGTTCGGTGATGCTTCCGCCACTGTAGTCATTGAAGAGTTTCTGAGTGGCATCGAATGTTCCGTATTCGTTCTGACAGACGGAAAGAACTACAAGATTCTGCCCGAAGCAAAGGACTACAAACGCATAGGTGAAGGTGACAAAGGTTTGAATACCGGTGGCATGGGTAGCATTTCTCCTGTTCCGTTTGCCGATAAGGAATGGATGCAAAAGGTAGAAGACCGCATCATCCGTCCCACTGTGGAAGGATTGGCTGCCGAAGGCATCGAATACAAAGGTTTCATCTTCTTCGGTCTTATCAATGTAAAAGGTGAACCGATGGTGATTGAATATAATGTCCGCATGGGCGACCCTGAAACAGAAAGCGTGATGCTTCGCATCAAGAGTGATTTGGTAGAACTCTTTGAAGGAGTGGCTGCCGGCAACCTGAATGAGAAGACATTGGAAATAGACCCGCGTTCTGCCGTATGTGTCATGCTGGTATCGGGCGGATATCCCGAGCACTACGACAAAGGCTTTGCCATCAACGGGCTGGATGCTGTTGAAGACAGTATCGTATTTCATGCCGGAACCGCATTGAAAGACGGAAAGGTAGTAACTAGCGGCGGACGTGTCATTGCAGTCAGCTCATACGGTGCCGATAAATCAGAGGCATTGGCCCGGTCTTTTGCCAATGCCAAGAAGATTGATTTCGAAAAGAAGTATTTCCGCTCGGATATCGGATTCGACCTTTAATGGTGTCATAGTTGAAAAGATAATGCATGACAGGCTATAATAAACTCCAGACAGAGATAGCGACGGGAAGGTTAACCCTTCCCGTTGTTATCCTTATATGCCTGTTTTTATGGGGAGTCAGCATTCATTCATGGAATGAATTGATTAGTTTTATATCGTGTGCATTGACCGGATACATGATGATTGAAATAAATACAGCCTTCACCCTGATACGAACCCGGACGATGCTGCACGTCAGCCTGTTTGGGTTTATCATATCGGCATGTATGTTTCTTCATCCATTCCATATCTCCAATCTCGTTCCACCGGCATTTATCATTGCTCTGTTCCAATTATTCCGCAGCTACGAATCCGGACAGGCATCAGGGAACATCTTTCATTCCTTTTTCTTTATCGGACTCGGTAGTCTGGCTTTTCCACAACTATTGTATTTCGCTCCTTTGTTCTATATCAGTATGATCAGTTTTCGTTCTTTGTCGGCAAAAACATTCTTTGCCGGACTGGTTGGGCTGATAGTTCCCTATTGGTTTCTCTTCGGCTATGCCTTTTATAACGGTAAAATAGAACTGTTTTACAGCCCATTGCAGTCATTAATACAATTCCAGCCTATCCACTATACCGGTTTTACTCCCGATCAAATTATTTCGTGGGGAGGCATTACATTGATATCACTGACATGCAGCGTGCACTATTTTATAGTTTCCTATTTAGACAAGACGCGTACACGTTTATTCCTCTCATTCCTGATAGCCGTCGAAGCATGGATTTATGCACTAGGTTTGTTACAACCTCAGCACTTCAATGTGTTGTTGCAATTACAAATCATTATGATGTCCATTTTAACAGGACATTTATTTACTTTAACCCGTAATCGCTTTTCCGGCATCTTTTTCATCATTACATTTGTTACCTTAATAACATTAGCTATTTATAATTTATGGATGCAATTCTTCAATTCCTGATAGACTGGGGGTATTGGGGGCTATTTCTCGGCTCTTTTATTGCCGGCAGTGTTCTTCCTTTCAGTTCGGAAGCTGTACTGGCAGCTTGTGTCGGTCCGCTGGGACTGGACCCGGTAATAAGTATTGCCGCAGCCACAGCCGGAAACGTATCCGGAGGCATGACCTGCTACTGGATGGGACATTTGGGTAACATGGAATGGATAGAGAAATATTTCCATGTCAAAAAAGAAAAAATGGACCGTGCCGAGAAGTTCGTACACGGACGGGGGAGCATGGATGGCATTCTTTGCTTTTATCCCCATTTTGGGAAGTGCCATTTCCATCGTACTGGGCATGATGCGTGCCAATATATGGATTGTCATTCTGGCCATGACAATCGGAAAGGTACTTCGATATGCATTGTTGGTTTGGGGAGTGCTGGAAGCCTCCGCTTTAATGAAGTAATTTTATGGAACTGGAACAGACAGCAGACGGCAGTTATACACTCTATGTACCTGAGCTGGATGAGCATTATCATTCGGTAAAAGGAGCATTGACGGAGTCACAGCATATATTCATCGAAATGGGACTGAAGCATTCTCCGGTTGCCGAACCGCGTATTCTCGAAATAGGACTGGGCACAGGCCTGAATGCTTTCCTCACCCTGCTTACCGCAGAAGAGATTCGGAAGAAAGTATATTATACAGGCATCGAACGGTATCCGCTAAGCGAAGATACCGTACATAAATTGAATTATCCCGGCCTCATAGGAAAAGGACACGAAGACGATTACTACGCCATTCACCGTGCCGGATGGGAAACGGACGAGGTACTCTCTCCGTGGTTCACACTCCATAAGATAGAAGGGGATTTTACCCGTCTTTTTCATTCGGAAGAAGCAAGACAGACCTCTCTATCCGGTTATGACATTATCTATTTTGATGCGTTTGCACCCGAAAAGCAGCCGGAAATGTGGGAACAGTCTCTATTCAACTCTCTATATGAAATATTAAACAAAGGAGGTATCCTGACCACCTACTGCGCCAAAGGGATAGTAAGAAGAATGTTGCAGGCAGCCGGGTTTACAGTGGAACGTCTTCCGGGACCTCCGGGTGGAAAACGTGAAATATTACGTGCCACAAAATAAACGCTCAATAAATGAAAATATGAAACGAATCGCTCTCTTTCTCGTCACTCTGCTTTGCCTGAGTGCTTGCGGCTCCAAGCAGCAACAGTCCGGCAAAGAGACATTAACCGTTACACTCGAGCCGTTGCGATACTTCACGGAAGTCATTGCCGGAGATAAATATAATGTAGTCAGTATGGTTCCTAAGGGCAGCAGCCCGGAGACTTACGACCCTACTCCGCAACAGTTGGTCAATCTGGACAAAAGTACTGCCTACTTACGCATCGGTTACATTGGATTCGAACAAGCATGGATGGATAAATTGACTTCCAACGCCCCGCACCTCAAGGTATTCGATACTTCTAAAGGTATAGACCCTATCTATGAGGAAGAACACAACCATGGTGACCATCATCATGGAGGAGGTATCGAGCCACACATTTGGAACTCAACCCGGAATGCTTCTATAATAGCTGATAACATCTATGCTGCCCTGTGCCGGTTGGACAGTACCAATGCACCCTATTACAAACATCGTCTGGACAGTTTGCAAGGCATTATCACCCGGACAGACAATGAACTTCGCGGACTACTGCAACATGCAGATACCACTTTTCTTATTTATCACCCGGCATTAAGCTATTTCGCCCGCGATTACGGATTAAAACAAATCAGCATCGAAGAAGGAGGAAAAGAACCCTCGCCTGCTCATCTCAAAAATTTAATCGAGACCTGCCGCCGTGACAATGCTCACGTCATCTTTGTACAGCAGGAGTTTGATACGCGTAACGCCAAATTGATAGCCGATGAACTGGGAGTAGATGTCATCCCGATTAATCCGCTGAGCTATGATTGGCAGGAAGAAATGATAAATATAGCAAAGGCCCTTACCAAATAAAAGTGCTTATGACAAACCATCCTATTATACAACTAAACGATATCTCTGCCGCTTATGATGGAAAGACCGTACTCAGCCGTGTCAACCTGAACGTATATGAGCATGATTTTCTAGGTGTTATCGGCCCTAACGGAGGCGGAAAAACGACACTGATTAAATTAATCCTTGGACTGCTGAAACCGGTATCAGGCACCATCCGTTTTTATAAGAACGGCAAAGAAGTGCCGGAAATAACCATGGGATACCTGCCTCAGTACAACAGCATTGATAAGAAGTTTCCTATCTCGGTATACGAAGTTGTATTGTCCGGACTCAGCAAACAGAAATCATTGTTGCACCGCTATTCCCCGGAACAGCATGAACAGGTCAGGAGAATCATTTCCCGCATGGGACTGGAGGGACTGGAAGGACGTGCTATCGGTGAGCTGAGTGGCGGACAACTGCAACGGGCACTTCTGGGACGGGCACTTGTATCCAACCCGGAAGTGGTGATACTGGACGAACCTAACACATACATAGACAAACGCTTTGAAGCAAAATTATACTCTTTGCTGGAAGAAATCAATAAAGAACGGGCGATTATCCTGGTAAGCCACGATATCGGCACTGTCTTGCAGAACGTGAAGACAATAGCCTGTGTCAACGAAACACTGGATTATCACCCCGATACAGAAGTTCCCACCGAATGGCTGGAAGAGCACTTCGGATGCCCCATTGAACTGTTGGGACACGGCAATTTCCCCCATCGCATACTGAAATGTCACTGCCACGAAGACGGGCAGACTGAAAACAAAGATAAATAATTATCTACCGTAAGAGGCTGACCCCAAAAGTATATTGCACTCAGAATGACAGAATGAGCTGCCAAACTTTTCAGCCGGCCTCTTACGGTGGATAATTATGTTTATCACATCTTTACTTTCGTTTTCAAACGGATATCCTTGGAAGAAGCACCTACCCATATCTCAAACTCCCCGGATTCAAACACCCAGTCGGATTTCTTCTCACTGAAATACTGAAAAGCATCTCTGTCCAATGTCACCGAAACATGCTTTGTCTCGCCGGGACGAAGGAATACTTTTGGAAACCTTTCAACTCCTTCAACGGACGTGCTTCCTTCGAAGCAATATCACGCACATATACCTGAGCCACTTCCGCTCCTTCATAGCCTCCCGTATTCGTTATATTGAAAGAGAGTGCAACCGACTTGTTCTTCTTGTCTATTTCCGTCAACTGCAAATCCGAATACTCGAACGAAGTATAAGACAAACCGTATCCAAACGGATAAAGCGGCTCAACCTGTTTCCGGTCATATCCACGATAACCCACGAATATTCCTTCATTATAATACACCTTCCGTTCTTTACGTGTCTCATCATAATTGCCACAAGCCGGAGAATCTTCCCATCTCTTTTCTATGGTAAAAGGCAACTTGGCTGAAGGAACCACCTTTCCCGACAGCATTTCGGCAAACGCTCGTCCTCCTGCCTGTCCCGGATACAGCAAATGCACCACTGCCTTTACCCGGTCAATCCACGGGCTCATTCTCACACCGCCTCCGGCATGCAGGCTGACAATAAGATTCGGATTTACCTCAGCCAGTTGATTTATCAATATATCCTGACCGTAAGGCAGTTCAAACGGACGGTCACGTCCTTCCAACTCAATGCTGCCGTCCAGACCGCCACAGAATATCACCACATCTGCCTGACGTGCCAACCGCAAAGCTTCCGAAAAATCAAGATTGCCTTTATAATCATATCCCAAACGAATCTCTGCCGGCAAACTTCGCTGGTTAAGGTATTCCAACTTCACATGCAGCCGTGCCCCCTTCTGACCGTCCACTGCTACTTGCCTGCAATCAAAAGACTGAGAAGCAGAGGCATCCAGGCACAACTTTCCGTCAATCCACAAACGGTATCCTCCTTGTGCGTCAACAAAGAACAGAAGACTGTCATTCCGTTCCACGGGAACATAGCCTTCCCATTCCACACGATAATCCTCGCCCAAACCTTCCTTCGGAGTTCCCCACCAAGAGAAATCCACATGCCGGTCGATTCTTTCCATCACCGGCTCCTTGTCCGAACTTTTTGCAGAGACAGAAGACGAAACAGCAGAAACACCATTATGACTATCTTCCGTTCTTCCCGCCGCCTTCGCCTGTTGCTGCATCAGCTTATCGGGCAAAGCACTGCCGTCGCCTTGCCCCATTTTATAATATTTTGCTCTCAGCCCTTGTTTTCCATCCTCGGTATAAAACTTAGCAGAACGGAACAATCTCGGCTTATATGCATTGGATATTCCTTCCGCATACCACACTTCCGCATCGGGATATTCCGCCTCTATCCCTTGCAGAACAGAAGTAACATGCCAAGGATGTACCTTAGAACTGCCACCACCCCCATAAGTAGTGCCGTTTACATTATTCTGCCTGTCCGTCACCAGGTTATAACAAGCATTGGGTCCGATTACTGCAATCTTAGTCACCCGCTTCAACGGCAACAGGTTATCTTCATTCTTCAGAAGAATCATTCCCTCCTTGGCTGCCTCGTATGCCATTCGGTTGGCTTTCGGGTTATAAACAGGAATAGTCGTATCCAACTGCGGGCGGTCAAAAAATCCCATTTCGATGCAGGTTCCGTAAATCCTCCGTACCTTCTCGTTAATAGTCTCCTCCGTCACCACTCCCTGTTCAATGAGAGGTAACAATTTCTCTCTGACAAACCAGTCGTTACTGCCCATCTCAAGGTCAAGTCCATGGTTGGCAGCCTTGTCTGCCGAATAGGTACATGCCCAGTCGGACATCAGCATTCCTTTAAATCCCCATTCCTTCTTCAATATATCGATAAGATATTTATTTTCCGTACAATATACGCCGTTCAACAAGTTATAGCCGGTCATCACAGCTTTCACCCCCGCCTTTTGCACTGCTGCCTTAAATGCCGGCAAGTATATCTCTCGCAACGCACGCTCGGACACTTCCGAACTGACCCTATAACGGTCGTACTCCTGGTCATTGGCTGCAAAATGTTTCACGGTGGCTATCACACCCCTTTCCTGCACCCCCTTGATGAAAGGAACAACCATCTCCGAAGACAGATAAGGGTCTTCACCCATGTATTCAAAGTTCCGGGCCCCTTTGAAGCTCTGTAAGTGTTCACTCCCGGCGCCAAAAAGGAAATGAATGCCCCGGGCACGCCATTCCTGTCCGTAGCAGTCGCCTACCCGGGCTGCCAAGTCCCTATTCCATGATGCCGCCAAAGACAATGCCGACGGAAAGGCTGTCGCCTTGCCGAACAATCCCCATGAAGCAAGTCCCAAAGGTCCGTCCGCCAATTTGAAAGCAGGTATACCCAATCGTTCGCAAGGATGAAGATAGAAATCCTGATAACCTGCCAACAAGTCTATCTTTTCTTCCAGTGTCATCCGACGGACTAAATCTTCCACTCTCTCCTCCACCGGCAAGTCTGCCCGGCGGAAAGGATAATCCTGAGCACTTATCTTCCATACAGAAGTACATAACAAAATGCAACAAGCAACAATTACTCTATTCATGAAATTCATATTCTTTAGATTTAATAAGTGAGGCGAAATTACAAAAAAAACTCTAAGACTAACAGTCGTAACACTAAATAACAGACATTCAGACGGTAAATAACTATTTCTTTACTATCTTTGTGCCCATCGAATGTTAACGAAACAAATATAATTTCATGAAACAGTACAAATTAGTAAACAATCTGGTTGGTTGGGTTACTTTTGTCATCGCAGCAATTACCTATTGCATGACTATTGAACCGACTGCCAGCTTCTGGGATTGCCCGGAATTTATCACTACCGGCTACAAACTTGAGGTAGGACACCCCCCCGGCGCACCTTTCTTTATGCTTACCGCCAACTTATTCAGCCAGTTCACAAGCGACCCCGGCCAAGTGGCCCGGATGGTAAACACCATGAGTGCCCTGATGAGTGCGGCGTGTATCTTATTCCTGTTTTGGAGTATCACACACCTCGTAAAAAAACTGGTATGCCCCGACGATAACGAAATGACATTGGGCAAACTCATTACTATAATGGGTTCGGGTCTTGTGGGAGCTTTGGCTTACACATGGAGCGACACCTTCTGGTTCAGTGCCGTAGAAGGTGAAGTATATGCCTATTCCAGCCTGTTCACAGCAGTGGTATTCTGGCTTATCCTGAAGTGGGAAAGCGTGGCAAACGAACCTCACAGTGACCGTTGGCTCATTCTGATAGCCTATCTGACAGGACTTTCCATTGGTGTGCACTTACTTAACTTACTGTGTATCCCCGCCATTGTATTGGTTTACTATTACAAAAAAGAACCCCAATGCCAACCTGAAAGGCAGCCTGCTTGCCTTAGCCGGCTCGATGGTGCTGGTGGCTGCTGTGCTTTATGGCATCGTACCGGGCGTAGTGAAAGTGGGCGGATGGTTTGAACTACTGTTTGTCAACGGATTAGGAATGCCTTTCAACAGCGGATTGATTGTTTACATCATCCTGTTGGCCGCCTCCATCATTTGGGGAGTATATGAAAGTTATGTGGAAAAGAGCCGCAAACGCATGAACATCTCCTTCCTTGTCACCATTGCCATGCTGGGCATCCCATTCTACGGACACGGATGGAGCAGCACGTTCATCGGCATCATTGTCTTGGCAGCATTAGGTATCTACCTGTTTGCCAAGCTGGACAAAAAATACCAAATCAGTGCACGCACGCTCAATACCTCTTTGCTTTGCATCATGATGATTATGGTAGGTTATTCATCCTACGCGCTCATCGTGATTCGTTCCACAGCCAATACACCGATGGATCAGAACTCACCGGAAGATATCTTCACGCTGGGTGAATATCTTGGCCGCGAACAATACGGAACCCGTCCTTTGTTCTACGGACAGGCTTACACCTCAAAACCGGCACTGAAGGAAGTGGACGGCGGATGCGTGTATGATGTGACAGAAGGAGCTCCGGTATATCAACGGAAAGAAAAAGCTACTCCCGACGAAAAAGACAGCTACGAAGTGGTTCGCCATAAAACAGAATATAAGTATGCACAGAATATGCTGTTCCCGCGTATGTACAGCGATGCACCCGGTCACCCGCAAGCCTACGAAGACTGGCTGGGCGGCGTGGAAGGTACACAAGTGCCTTACGACCAATGCGGACAGATGATGATGGTAAAGGTTCCTACCCAATGGGAGAACATCAAGTTCTTTTTCTCTTATCAAGTGAACTTCATGTATTGGAGATACTTTATGTGGAACTTTGCCGGACGTCAGAATGACATTCAGGGACAAGGAGAAATAGAACACGGAAACTGGATTACCGGCATTCCGGTCATTGACAAATTCCTGGTAGGTGACCAAAGCCTGCTCCCCTCCGACCTGAAGAACAATAAAGGGCATAATGTATTCTACTGTCTGCCTCTTTTACTCGGACTTATCGGTCTGTTCTGGCAGGCTTACAAGGTGAGACGCATCACCACACCGGACGGAAAAATAATCTATGAACCGATTGGTATCCAACAGTTCTGGATTGTATTCTTCCTGTTCTTTATGACCGGTCTTGCCATTGTGCTTTACCTGAACCAGACACCTCTTCAACCCCGTGAACGCGACTATGCTTATGCCGGTTCGTTCTATGCTTTCGCAATCTGGATTGGTATGGGTGTGGCAGGTATCTCAGAATGGTTACAGAAGAAAATCGGTGAAAAACCGGCATCCGTTCTTGCAACAGTTGTTTGCCTGTTGGTTCCCATCCAAATGGTAAGCCAGACTTGGGATGACCATGACCGCAGCAACCGCTATGTGGCACGCGACTTCGGACAAAACTATTTGAGCACTGTTCAGGAAGAAGGCAATCCGATTATCTTCACCAATGGTGACAACGATACATTCCCCTTGTGGTATAATCAGGAGACTGAAGGCTTCCGCACCGACGTGCGTGTGTGCAACCTGAGTTACCTGCAGACAGACTGGTATATTGACCAGATGAAGCGTCAGGCATACGATTCACCTGCCGTACCTATCGACTGGAGTCGCCTGGAATATGTGCAGGGACATAACGAAGCCGTTGCCATCCGTCCCGAAGTAATGGAAAGCATCAAGAACTTCTATAAACAAAACCCCGAAGATGCTGTGAGAGAGTTCGGAGAGAATCCTTATGAACTGAAGAATATCCTGAAATACTGGGTACGCTCTCCGAAAGAAGGTCTGCAGATGATTCCTACAGACAGTATCGTCATCAAGCTGGACAAAGAAGCCATCAAACGCTCGGGCATGATGATTCCCGACTCATTGCACGGTGAGATACCCGAGTATATGAACATCTCACTGAAAGGCAAGCGTATGCTTTACAAGAGTGAACTGATGATGCTCGAAATGCCGGCAAACACCAACTGGGAACGTCCGTTGTACATGGCCATCACCGTGGGCAGCGACAATCACCTGAACTTAGGCAACAACTTCATTCAGGAAGGTCTTGCCTACCGCATCACTCCATTCAATACCACAGCACTCAACGCACGCATCGATTCGGAAAAAATGTATGACAACCTGATGAACAAGTTTAAGTTCGGAGGCATTGACAATCCGAATATCTATATTGACGAGACAGTCATGCGCATGTGCCTGACACACCGCCGTATGTTTATCCAACTTGCCAGCCAACTGATAAAGGAAGGCAAGAAAGACAAAGCACTGGAAGTTCTCGACTATAGTCTGAAAGTAATTCCCAGCACAACCGTGCCCCATGATTATATCATGAGCAGCTCGAAAGAAATGGCAGACGATTATCTGGCTTTGGGCGAGACGGAAAAAGCAGAAGCCATCCTGAGCGACCTGGCAAACAAGGCAGTGGAATATATCAGCTGGTATCTGAGCCTTGACGACCAGCGCTTGGCCAATTCGTATGAAGAGTGTGTCCGCAATTTCTATATTCTGGACGAACTCAACAAGACTTTGGCACGTTGCAATACCGCAAGCGGTGTGGAAAGCGAAAGCGAACAGAAACCGAAATCGGATATGTCGGCACACTATGTCAAGAAGTTTGAAGAACTTTATGAAGTATTCAACAACCGCGTAGGCGGAAAAAGAAAATAAAAAGCACGCACGCTTATGTTAATAGAACAACCGCCACTGATACTCCGCATGCTCTATCCACGCGCCTTCTGGCGCATGGATAAGCATGTCAAAGCGGTCTATCTTACATTTGATGACGGACCTATTCCCGAAATCACGCCATGGGTGCTCGATTTGCTGGATAAATACAATATCAAAGCCACCTTCTTTTTGGTGGGCGACAATGTACGCAAGCATCCCGAAGAATTCAAGATGATAGTAGACCGCGGACATCGGCTGGGCAACCATACTTTTAATCATATTCGCGGATTCGAATACCGGAGCGATAATTATCTGGCCAACACCGATAAGGCAAACGAACTGATTCACACCAACCTCTTCCGACCGCCACACGGACACATGCGCTGGATGCAATATATGGTGCTCCGCCACAAATACCAGATAGTAATGTGGGACCTCGTCACCCGCGACTACAGCAAACGACTGAACGGGCGGCAAGTGCTACGCAAGGTCAAGCACTATGTGCGCAACGGCTCCATCATCACCTTCCACGACTCGCTTAAAGCAGAAAAAAACATGAAATATGCATTGCCGAGAGCCATTGAATGGTTACTGGAACAAGGATATGAATTCAAGGTGTTCGACTAATCACAGCCGGATAACCATTCAAATAAAAACACACAAAACCATGATGAAAAGAAAAACACTTCAATTACTGACCGGTGCATTGCTTTGCCAACCACTGTCGGCAGGAGAGCTCCAAGCGCAAGAACAAGACAAAGAACGCCCCAATATCCTATTCATTCTATCGGATGACCACACCTCACAGTCATGGGGCATTTACGGAGGTATACTGGCTCCATATGTAAAGAACGACAATATCAAACGCCTTGCCGATGAAGGATGCGTGCTGGACAACTGCTTTTGCACCAATTCCATCTCTGCTCCCAGTCGCGCCACCATCCTGACAGGTGCCTACAGCCATCTCAACGGTGTAAGAACATTGGAAGACAGCTTCGACCGCAACCAGGACAATATTGCCAAACAAATGCAGGCAGGCGGCTATCAGACAGCCCTTTTCGGTAAATGGCACCTCAAGACACAACCCTCCGGCTTCGACACCTTCAGCGTGTTTCACGACCAGGGAGAATACATTAACCCGGTTTTCAAAACAGCCGAAAACTGGAAAGATGATACCGAAGGACGATACGGCACAGAAGAAAAAGGCTTCTCCACCGACTTGGTGACAGACAAATGTATCCAATGGATGGAAGAACGCAACACCGATAAACCGTTCATGCTCTGCTGCCACTTTAAGGCAACCCATGAGCCGTGGGATTTCCCCGAACGCATGAAACATCTATATGATGACGTAACCTTTCCCGACCCCGACACCATGATGGAGTTCGATACCATTGCTTCGGGACGCACCTTCACCGGACGTCAGCTTGAGAACATGGGATGGCGATGGGAACAGGCATCCAAAGGCCCCTGGTGGTGCCAATATCCCGAACTCCCCTTCAGCACCGAAGGCATGGACAGTATCTCCGCCCGAAAGAAGATATATCAGAAAATGATAAAAGATTATCTGCGCTGCGGTGCCACCATCGACGACAATATCGGCCGACTGCTCCGCTATCTGGACGAAAAAGGATTGGCAAAGAATACCATCGTCATTTATGTATCAGACCAAGGATACTTCCTGGGAGAACATGGATTCTTTGATAAACGAATGATGTATGAGGAACCACTCCGCATGCCGTTTGTCATCCGCTATCCCAAAGAGATACCTGCCGGCACACGCAACAAGGATATTATTCTGAACACAGACTTTGCAGCCATGCTTGCCGACTATGCCCACGTAAAGACTCCAAACAAATCGCAAGGACAAAGTTTCCGGGACAACCTTGCCGGAAACACACCCGAAAATTGGCGCAAAGATATGTATTACCGTTACTGGACACACCACACCATTCGTCCGGCACACATCGGCATCCGCAATGAACGCTATAAGCTGATGTTCCTTTACGGCAATAAGCTGGATGCCACCGGTTCGGACGATACTCCGACTGCTCCGGCTTGGGAGTTCTATGACTTGCAGAAAGACCCGCACGAAAATCACAACGCATATAAAGATGCCGAGTATGCTCCGGTTATCAAAGAGATGAAGGCACGCTTGCTGGAACTGAGAAAAGAAGCGAATGACGAAGACAGGAACTCGGAAGTAATGCAGGAAATCATCAAAAAGAACTTTTAAGGCGCAACAAAGGGAAAGAAAGGGAGTGTGGCAACTCCCCAATGGCCTATCAAATCGTCTGCTGTAGGAGGATGTGTCAAAAGAAGAAAACGCTTAGGGCAGCTGACAAACAGCTTTCATTTATTTGGCAGGGATTACAATCGTATCTACCGGCTTCCCCTGCAGATCTTTCACCTCAAGCACCAGCTGATTGCTCTCTGCCACTGCCTTAATAACTGTCTTATGTGCATTATCAATGACAGGGAACTTCACCTTATCGGTCGGTTTGTTGTTAAAATAACGATGTAAATGTCCCGAAAGCATAACATCCACACCGGCCTGATTCAATATAGGAACAAACTTTTCAAGCACTTCCATTTGCCCATGCCACAAGTTTTTATCGGGTAAAGGAGGCATGTGCGCAATGACAATCTTGTACTTTGCCTGCTTGAAATCATCCGACTGCACTGCCCGTGCCAACCATTGCGCCTGTTCCGTGCGATAACGGTCATAATCCGTAATGCCACTATATTCTATGTCGGAATCCGGTTTATCTTCGCCTGTATCCAAAAAGATAAAACAAACAGGCCCCTGTCTCACCAGATAATACAAATGAGGTTCTTTAGGCGAAAAATAGCGCTGAAAAGAAGTGGCAAACAGTCCGCGTTTCATGGTTGCCACGTGCATAATACATCGGTTTTTCTTTTGCAAACAAATCTATGGCAACATCCATAAATCCGCTGAACAACCCTGACTCATCTTTTAGCTGAGTCAACATATCCCCATTAAAGATAATCATATCCATCTTTTTGTAGTCTGCAACCTCCAGCAATTTCGGAATATCGTCTGTACGACCATGAATATCATTAATCATTGCAAAAGAAGTCTCCGGCTTATGACGGTCGTTTGTAGTGAATACAAGCGGTTTGGCACCATATACATCCGTTGCCGCTACTTTTCCGTAAGTCACTTCCACACCTTGATGGTCCAAAACTTCCTGTGCGTATACCCGGTAACGATAACCGGTACCCGGTTTTAGTCCGCTAATCTTCACCACATGCAACAAGGAAGTGTTCTTCACACCGTTTGTTGTATCAAAAAACTTCTCCCGTTCTTTTTTGATAATATGTACTACCGTCATCGGGAGCTAATTCCACCCAACCGACAGACGGCTTGCTGGCCATCCATACAATGGTTGTCTCCGTTTCTTTCAAATTCTGCAAATAAGGTCCATGTTCAATACGGATACGCTCCTGAGCAAAAGCCATACTTGCCAGACAAATACATAAGAAACCAATAATTATTCTTTGTTTCATCATCGTATTCCAGTTATTCAATAAAAAGAAAAAGTTACCTTGAAGCACACGGCTTTTTCAGGTAACTTTTTAATCATCCACTATATTCTTTTATTTCACAGTCACTGTCAATGGGTTACGTACCTGTTGGGCAAAATTCTCCAAATATTTCGTCCATTCAGTATCGGCGGCAAAACCATATTTGCTCCATCCGGAACCCCAATAGTAAACATATTCGGTTCCCGGTTCATAGTCGCTGATGCCCAACACATGTCCAAGGGCGCCACCATGTTCTTTTCGTTCTGCTTCGGGGAAGAGCTGAGCTTTTGCAGCATTCAGACTGGCAGGAAATACAGCACCCACATAAATAACGCCATTATTATTTCGCGGATTTTGAGTAGAATCGGCATAAGCAATATACCCGGCATTGGAATCGAAAGAATATCCTGTCGGATTTTCTTTATGGATAACGATACCGGCTACAATAGAGTCACTTCTTTCAAATCAGTATAAGAAATCACTGTTTTGTTCAACTGTGAACCTTTATCCAGCGAAATAACACGAGTTTCCACTACATTGCTATCTCCTTTTATAACCAATGGATTATAAACCAATTTTGCCGTGAAACGAAGCGGACCATTATCCAACACTTCACATTCTTTCCAACAATACGGATAAGCAATGGTGCTGTCGGGGAACAAAGCTGCCGCACCGCCACCCAATGTAGGTCCTACTGCATATACATCCATACCGTTACCGTGATCTACATGATAAGAGATATTCCTATTCAACTCGCCGTCATAGCGGTCTTCCACCACCGGTTCGGGAACACGTTTGGTAAATACGTCATAACCGTAAGCCTTTTCTCCGGTTGCCTGCAGTGCAGGACCATAAGCGCGATAAGCCGCACGGTCGTTTTCCCAAGCAATATCATCTACACGTTCGGGATAAACACGACCGCAGGAAATGACATCCACCGGTTGCGGATTACCCGGTTTAATAGTATAAGTGGCTGTGGAAGATGCCTTTACCGAGGTGGGAAAAATAAGCATATCATTATAAGTGACCTGATAAGGAACTTCCAGGTCGTTTTCATCCAATACAATCACTTGCGCCGTATCCGGCAATTGCAACTTAGATGAAATTTCCGCCATGGATACTTCCACCATCTCGCCGCTGCGGTCTATAGCCAAAGGATTGGTAACAGTTACAGTAACCGGCTGCTGTTGCGAACAAGAACACAACGAACATGCCGCTGCCACTGCTAAAAAGATTTTCTTCATATTATCTATAATTAATGAAAGGAGAATGGGGTTGTGTCAAAACATGGATAATGCTGTTTTGACACATCCCCCATCCGTACCTGAAAATAACCCTTTCCGGGCTTTATATTATTTGGGTTGTTTACCGATATAAGCCAAAATACCGCCGTCAACGTAAAGCACATGACCGTTGACGAAATCAGAAGCATCTGATGCCAGGAACACAGCAGGACCCTGCAAATCTTCAGGAGTTCCCCAACGTGCAGCCGGAGTCTTGGCAATGATGAACTGGTCGAACGGATGGCGTGAACCATCAGCCTGAAGTTCACGCAACGGAGCTGTCTGAGGAGTAGCGATATAACCCGGACCGATACCGTTACACTGAATATTGTATTCACCATATTCAGAAGCAATATTACGGGTCAGCATCTTCAAACCACCCTTGGCAGCTGCATAAGCAGATACAGTTTCACGTCCCAGCTCACTCATCATAGAACAGATATTGATAATCTTTCCATGACCTTTCTTAATCATGCCGGGGATAACGGCTTTAGACACGATAAACGGAGCATTCAAGTCAACGTCGATAACCTGACGGAATTCTGCCGCACTCATGTCGCACATCGGAATACGTTTGATAATACCTGCATTGTTTACAAGGATATCGATAACACCTACCTCTTTTTCTACCTGTGCAACCAAAGCGTTCACTTGTTCTTCGCTGGTAACGTCACAAACATAACCGAAAGCCTTGATACCTTTTTCCTGATAAGCAGCCAAGCCTTTGTCTACCAATTCCTGCTTGATATCGTTGAAAACAATAGTGGCACCTGCTGCAGCAAAAGCCGATGCAATAGCAAAACCAATTCCGTAAGAAGCGCCTGTTACAAGAGCTACCTTACCTTCCAATGAAAAATTCACCATAGTAATTAATTTAATGTTATTAGTATAATAATTTATTTCTTGTATTTTCTTATCCATTACGATGCCCAAAGGTAATAAAAATCTTCCGTTATCGTACACAAAACATTTAATAAAACTCTTTTTTACATCGCATTTTTATTATTTCAAGTCTGTTATCAGACAGAAATCTTGGTCTCCATAGTCAAGATTTTCACCACCCATTCCCCAGATAAAGGTATAATTATGCGTAGCAGCGGCACTGTGAACAGACCATTCGGGAGACAGGACAGCCTGCTCTCCTTTCATCCACACATGCCGTGTCTCGTCCACTTCTCCCATAAAATGGCAGACAGCATGTTCCTCGGGAACCTCAAAATAAAAATAGGCTTCCATGCGGCGGCTGTGCACATGTGCAGGCATGGTATTCCACACGCTTCCCGGCTTCAGCTCCGTCATTCCCATCTGCAACTGACAAGTAGACAACACCTGACTTACCAACATCTTGTTAATGCAACGATGGTTAGAGCCTTCCAACGAGCCCGTTTCGGCAACGATGGCATCTGCCTTGGTAATCTTTTTATCGGGATAATTACGATGTGCGGTAGTGGAATTGAAATAAAACTTGGCGGGCAGGCAGGCATCTTTGCTTTCAAAAGTCACTTCACGGTCTCCCGCTCCCAAATAAAGAGCTTCCTTATAATCCAATTCAAACACGGCATCACCGGCTCTTACCATACCGGGACCTCCCACATTGAATATACCCATTTCGCGACGGGTCAAAAAATAAGGAGCTTTCAAAGGCTCGATGGCTTCGAGCTTCAGTACTTCACCTACGGGCCGGGCTCCCCCTACCACCATACGGTCGTACATAGAATACACTATATTAACCTCATTGTCCGAAAAAACCTTTTCTATCAGAAAGTCGCGGCGTATCCTTGCAGTATCATAATGCTTGGCATCTTCGGGATGAGCGGCATAGCGAATTTCATAATTTGTTTTCATACGCTATTTATATGTGTTTGATGGTATTCATTTGATTTTCTGTTCGGGCAAAATTACAAAACATCCACCACTTCAAGATACAGTAATCGTTCAGAAAAGGTGTAAATTTTGTCCAGTTTACAGCAAAATCACTTTCACTTATTCCCAAATACGTCACACTCCGGGCAACTCATCGCCGCTATCGGGAAAGGATGTCGCAAACTTTATCTTGGAAAACACGCGCACGGCTTAATTTCAGCACGTTCTGATTAATGATGACAAAAGCCAGCTGATGCCCGTCGGCCCCTTTCACATATCCCGCCAACGAACTTACTCCTGTCACCGAACCGGTCTTGGCACGGACGTTCCCCCGCGCCTTGGTTTGCTTCATGCGATATTGCAACGTGCCGTCCACTCCGGCAATGGGAAGGGCATCATACAGCGGCAAAAAGATATCCCGGTGATAATAGGCATACTTCAAATACTCCAGCAACAATCGCGGAGAGATATAATTATATAAGGAAAAACGCCGCTGCCGTCTACAATTTTATAGTTATCGGGATTAAAACCGAGCACAGTCTTCATAAAATCGGCGATGGCATCCGTCCCGTCATCGGCAGTCACCCGATGGTGTGGGGCATGTTGCGCGGCAAGGTGATAAAACATGGATTCGGCACACAGGTTATCACTCTTCTTCAAGGCACGTTCCAATACCTGTCTGATGGGTCTTCTGATGGTGCAAAAGGTTGCAATGCTGTCATGGATGACGTGGCAATCTGCATAAGTATGCACACCGGAGGTAATTCCCTTCTCTTTCAACCGTTGGATAAACGTATGGAAGAAAAAGTCTTTGGAAGTATAAATATTCACCTGTCCTGTATAGGGTCGGGACACATTGCCCGAAACCGTTATTACATTGCCATTGGAAAGCCAGTTGCGGGTGATTTCCAATTTCCCTGCCTGCGTTACGGCTCACCGCCCGATTACAAACGCGGTAATAATCTGAAACAGGAGTACAAAGTACTGCCGGCAAAGAATCTTTCTGAGCAGGCGAAACAGACACATCCACACAACCGCGATTCAGCATCAGAGGAGAAAGATAAGGCTGGAATGAATAAGGAGTATCATCCCACGACCACCCCGGCCCCCAATATACGGAATCCATCATCGAGACATCGGCAGCAATGGTATCCGTCACATACCGGATACCCTGCGCTTCCACCGCCGCCACGAGGCTATCCAGGTCTTCATCCATCAGCTCCGGGTCGAATCCTCCTATCAGATAAAGATTCCCTTTCAGTGTATCATTCTCTATTTTCCCGGTATAGCGAAGATGGGTATCCATTGTATAATCTGCCCCAAGACGGGCAAGCGCTGTGACAGAGGTAATCACCTTCTCAATGGAAGCAGGGCGATACAGTTTCTCATCCTGATACCGATAAAGAGATTCACCCGTGGTCAGGTCGAAGACCGTGATACCAACTTCGGAAGTTTTCAGGATTTCGTCGTTCAGCAAAGCATCCAGCCTTTGGGAAACAGGTTGGCTCTGGGCATAAATAGCACAAATAGTCAAGTTCAGTAATAAAAATAATACGGCTCGTTTCATTGATAGATGTATTTCCAAGAATAAAATTCATTCTAAGCCTGTTTAAAACAGGGTGGCAATATATAACAAAAGCATGGAACCTGCAAGAAAGAAAGCGAAAATCTGTTTCTCCCTTCCTCCTTTCATTAGTCGTTGAAACGCCCTGTTAATGGGGCTTCCGGTAGTGAATGGACATTCCGTATTGTCGTTTCAGCCTCCTTTCATCTGTAATACTTCTTCCGGCTTTTGAACTTTTCGATAATACTTTACGGTAGGGGCGGACCCATGTGTCCGCCCAATGACCCCAATAACTTATTTGACACAACCCCTTTTGACTTATGAGAGTTTCGAGACACCTTCTTTATTGTGTTGGTATGTTTTTATGGAATCATTATTTTCTGATGCCGCACTTCCGTTCCGTTCGAAATGCTTAAGTGATAAACTCCCGAAGCCCATGAGACTGCATCTATCTTTATTTCAGAAACTCCCATGGCGTATTCTTTGGAATAAAGCACTTGCCGGTTTTCTGTGTAAACTACTACCGATTTGATTTTGACATCTGTTGCTGCATTAAAGACAACAGCTTGTTTTGCTTTTTGGGCAGTCAAAATGGCGTTTACTTCTGCATTGTCGGTTTTCACTACACCAATGGCAACTTCACCCAAAGCTACATTGACATCATAATAATAGTTCGTCACTTGGCAAGGAATGACGAAAAACGATTCTGCCGTGCCACAGGCATCTTTGGCCCGAATATACAAATCCCTTTCGCAGTCGGCGGGTGTCAACGAAAATGTTTTGCCACGCACAAGGCGATTACTTGCTGTGGTACACATAAAGTCAGCTCCCGGAAGAGCATCCGATGTGTTTCCTGCCTTGTCTCTATATTCCAGGCTCAGGTTGATGTTTCCGGATACATAGAGGGTTCGCCATAGTTTGTGGCATCGGTAATGCTGTATTGCCCTTGGTTGGTTTCCCAATACAAGCTTCCGATGTAGGGAGATGGTTCATTGCAAGTGGCATGGGTTGTGACAGACTTGGTTCCGGCAGGCGATGTGATGGAAGCCACGATACTGTAATAGGTTGGCTGGGTGGAAGACAAAGTCAATGTAGAAGTGGTATAGGTGGTTTTGGTAGAACCGTTTTCACTGTAGGCCGTTACTTCCCATCTCACGCTTTCATCGGCATTTAATACACTCAGCGAGTAGGTACCGCTGTTGGAGAAATGTTTGGGACCGATAATCTGTTTTTGATGAATAGTGGGGCTTACTTCTTCTCTTTGGCTAATGATACTGCGCATTTTGGCTATTTGCTCTGCAGAGAATTTGTGTCTATAATAACCATTATAAAATCCCACTCCGCTAGAACTTCTAATGACATGGATATAAATATTTAAGGTATAAATGCTATTGTTATTAAAAACGCGAGGAGTATTCAAATACCATGCCGGTGGGTCTGTTTCTATCGTTCCACAAGAAAAACTTTCAGGGATTGAACGGCTGACAATGTTTGAAGGAGATTCTTCTGTAGAAGTCATTTCCTCTAGTTCTTCACTGCAACCATATAGACAAGTAGCCGTGCATAATGCAAGCAGATAAGTAAAAAGTTTGTTCATAGTATTATGCATTTAAAATTAATTGTTTCGTATCAATTAGTAGGGACTTTCTGCCGGTTCTCTTTTCTGAATGTCTTTTAGATGGAGAGAGTAAATGTAAGTACCACCATGGCAACCTGTTATAGGCAATCTCGCTTCATAATATAAATATAAAAGGATGCCACTGAAGGTAACATCACCTTCATAAGCCTTGTATTCATCCTTCATGTTTTCAATTAAAAAAGATATACTATCTTCATCTCCTGTTCGGAATTCCGGTTCGTCAACAGGATAGATTATCCATCTTTTAAGGGAATTATCATACCTTAAATATCCTTTCAAATTCTCTCTTTCAAAAGGTTCTTGTTTTTCCTCCGGATAAATCCGTTTTACATCTCTGTCATCATCGCTGCAACCGTATGCTCCAACGAGCAGGCATAACACGAATAAATAATTTAAAATCTTCTTCATAAAGGTGGTGATTAAAAGGTTAATAATGGTTTTCTTGTATTTTATATAATGCAGCAGAATGTAAAATACTGCGTCTGGTTGTATGATTTTTTTTAAATGCATTGATAATAAATGATTTATAAAGTAGCACCAAAATTAAAGAGCTTTCGAATGAAACTTGAACAGGCTCTGAAAGACTAAAGTGTTTTATCAAAAGATCAAGGAGTTTTTAGCAAAGACCTTAGTCTTTTTTTTTAACTCCAAGGTCTTTTTTGAGGGGCGTTATAGTGCTGAAAAATGAACTTAATGTGTTGATAAGCAATGCTTTGGGGCTTGTTTCTACCTGGTTGGAAAATGGTGTTGGGTTTGCAAGGTGGTAATATGGTCAAAGTGCTGAATAACAGTGTGTTGACTGTCTTATTTAGGCTCACTAGGTCCAGGGACCACCTTTATGCTTTTGTGACCCCGAATTTGTGCTCTTGAAAGAGGTTATTTTGTTGTTTATCAGTGTTTTTTCTTTGTTAAAAGCGGACAAACCATAGTCTTTATGAGAAATAAGTATACATTTCAATCATATTGTCACGTTTCTTGCATTTTGCTTGTAGGGGCAGGCTGAAAAGAGGTGTAGAAAGTACACAAGGGATTGTGAAGGGACTCGGGAAGCGCGGCTGAAGGGAGGATGAGGGGATGTCCTGTCATTCTTAACCGATTGATTATCTGAGTGTTTTAATTAAAATGTAAGGATGAACGGGAACAAAGATGGTCGGAAAAGAAGGGATGACCGGCTTAATGAGGGGATGATGCAATCTGCCCCTACATGAAAAAGATACCGAGCTTTATTAAAAAGATGCCGAGCTTTTCTGAAAACACAACGACCTTTTTTAAAAAGACTTTGAGGCTTTTTTTAAACATCAAGGTCTTTTTGGAAAACATCAAAGTCTTTTTTGCAGCATAGGAAGTGTGTCAAAACGAAACCGGGCTATCCCATCGTCAGTTGTAGGGGCAGGGTTCGCCTGCCCGAAGACACAAAACAAACCGTTTTCGGGCGAGCAAACCTCGCCCCTACGCACGAAACGACAGCATTATCCACATTTTGACCCCCGTAGGCATCGGTCTACACATACGGTGGCATAAGCCCACACGTACGTACGCATCGGGCTACACGTACGTACGCATCGGGCTACACGTACGTACGCATGAGCCTATACGTATATATGTCATTGTGTCAGGCTCCGTCATATTCTGTGCCGGGATTGGATTAGTTTGTCTTCTCTCTTGACAAAGGCTTTTTTATGTTGTATATTTGTAGTTCGTCAAATCTAAAAAAAGTGCTCATGAATGTATTCGCCACTCTCAAAACAGTCTTCTTCGGAAGCAAATTCCTGTCAGCCCCTGTTCCCTCCGACGGAACACCACGCCGTGACCTCGTATCCGCCCTCAACGGACTGATGCCGCTTTGTCGGACCATGCCCGGCACCCACCTGCGCTACACCAAAGCGGACGAACGATGGATGAACACACTCAGCATAGAAGCCATCGAAACAGGCATAGACTGCTGAGACAGGGATATCCAACGCTTTGTGCGCTCGCGCCACATCAGCAAATACCATCCCTTTACAGCCTACTTTGAACAACTTCCCGAATGGGACGGCAAGGACCGCGTATCCGCACTTGCCCGCCGGGTGTCCGACGACCCGGTATGGGTGAACGGTTTCCACCGCTGGATGCTGGGACTCTCCGCCCAATGGATGCAGTTCCGGCCGGATACCAACAGTACCAACAGCGTGGCCCCCCTGCTGGTGAGCAGCCGCCAAGGATTAGGGAAAAGTACGTTCTGCCGCCTGCGGTCTGATCAATCTGGATGAATTCGACAAGTTGGGTGTATCCAAAATGCCCCTTCTAAAGAACTTGATGCAGGCTTCCGCACTGAATATCCGCAAGGCCTACAAACGCAGTGCTTCGACACTTCCCCGTATCGCCTCGTTCATCGGCACCAGCAACCGGGAAGATTTGTTGGTGGACCGTACCGGTTCGCGCCGTTTCCTCTGTGTCAGTCTGGAGCACGCCATAGACTGCACCACTCCCGTAGCCCATGAGCAACTGTACGCCCAGCTCAAGGCGGAGCTTCTGTCCGGTGAACGCAGCTGGTTTAACAAGGAAGAGGAACAAACCATACAGCGTCATAACGCCCTGTTCTACAAGCATGTACCCGAAGAGGAGGTGTTCCGCCTCTGCTTCCGCTTTGCCACCCAAGAGGACCATCCGCAGGAAGTGCTGACCCTTTCCGCCACCCAATTATTCGAACGCATGAAAGCCACCCATCCTTCGGTCATGAGGGGCATGACCGTCTACAGCCTGAGCCGCATCCTGCCCCGGCTGGGCGAGCGGGTGCATACTGCCAAGGGGAATGTGTACCGGGTAGTGGAATCGTATTAGCAATAGTGGAAGCTTTATCAGCGGTTCGTTAGGCTTGTTCATGCCGGATAAATGCCTGATAAACAACGTAAAATCAATGGGTAACCAGGCTTTGCGGACTTGCCAGTCACCGTAGTAGTATAAAATAGTTTAACAATACATAATTGATGGTAAGATAAAAACACCCGGTCTTTAAAAGGCATATCTTTGTTAAAGATTATGAAGGGAACAACAAATATAAATAGTATTTCAGGGAGTAAACGATTTTTCATGTCTTTACTGTCCCTTGTCTTCTTTTTGTTTGCCATTGCTTGCCGTCCTTTGGCTGCCCGGACTTTTGAGGGAGGAAGACTGACTTCTGCTCTTTATAATTTGGAGAAACTATTAAAACAACAGCATAAAGAGTAATCTTTATCATAAAAAAATAATGGAAATGCGGCTTTATAATATAAGGTTATTATTATTTTTTCTCCTGTATTTGTTTGTTGGTCATACGTTTACTTGCCATTCGCAGGAAGAAACGCCTTCGGAGTGCAGGGAACTTCTATACCTCCAGACAGACAAGGGGATTTATGAGACCGGTGAAGACCTTTGGTTCAAGACCTACACTTTGGACGCTCAGAGCCTTGCCCTTTCCGACCGAAGCAAGACGCTGTTTGTGGAAATGCTCAATGCCAAGGACAGCATCGTATGGCAGGAGAAATACCCCATCCTTTCCGGCATTGCCGAGGGGCACGTCTATGTGGACAAGGACTTGAAGGAGGGCGATTACCGCATCCATGCCTATACCCGCTTTTCTTTTCTGAATGACACGTTGCGTCCGGTCTATCCCAAGAAGATACGTGTGGTAAAGAGCATAGCCTACAAAGGAACGAATACCCCGCAGGAAAAAGACCAACCTGTTGCCCGGTTTTCCTTCTTCCCCGAAGGTGGTTATCTGATTGACGGAATTCCCACCAAGGTGGCTTTTAAAGCACTGGACGAGAAGGGTATGCCGGCAAAGGTAAAAGGAGTGCTGCTGGAGAATGGTAAGGACATTGCTAAATTAGAGTCCGTGCACGACGGTATGGGTTTTGTGTTTATCCTTCCGATAAAAGGAGCTTCATATAAGGCGGTGTTGTCCGATGGAAGGGAGTTCCCATTTGCGGAAGTGGTATCTTCAGTGTTGTCCGTCCATTTGCGTAAACAGACGGATGAGTATCTGGAGTTTCTTCTTTCCCAACCGAAAGGGGCAGCGGCGCAGGCAATCAAGCTGGAAGGCAAAATGCGCGGCGGGCTTTGCTGCACGGCAACAGGCACCTTGAGCGAGAGATTGAAAATCCGAATCCCATTGAAAGAGTTTCCGATGCAGGGCATTGCCGAGTTTACTTTATACAATGCCGACGGTCAGCCCATGGCGGAACGCTTGGTGTATGTCCATCCCGAACGGAAATTGCACATCGAGTTGAACACGGACAGTGCGCGCTACTTTACCCGTGGCAAGGGCAAACTGAACGTAAAGGTAACGGACGAGAAGGGCAATCCTGTACAGGCGCATCTGGGGCTGAGCATTTTCGACCGTGCTTATCAGAATGAACTCAATCCTGAGAATATGCTTTCGTATTGCTACCTTTCCACCGAGATAAAGGGTAATATCCATAATCCGGCGTATTACTTTGATAGCAACAACAAAGACCGCCAGGCTGCTCTCGACCTGTTGCTGCTTACCCAAGGATGGCGCAGGTATGTATGGGAAAAGGCTGATACGGCAATGTTGGCGGACTGTTTCCTTTCGGATGAAATCAGAGGAAGGCAGATTATCGGTAAGAAAAAGAAGCGGAAAGAGTTGGGAAATGGAGAGCAGTTGCTACAAGTTTCCGGTCCGAACACTGAAAACCGTTTTGTGTTTATAGACTCTTTGGGAAAGTTCGTGGTGCCGACGGACTTGATGCTCGGATTGCGAGGCGGATATGTTTATTTGAAGCCGATGCTGGATAAAGATGAATACAAGCCTTCCATTGTGATAGAAGAATCTTTCAGTAAGGTGGATAGCTTGCGGAAGTCTTGTCAGTCTTATTTCCCATATATGAATCCTTCGCAAGTGTTTTCGGAATTGCAGCTTGATTATCCTGTTATTAGTCAGGATAATAGTATCCTTTTATCCGAGATAACAGTTACAGGTAAGAAAGGAAGAGTATTTCGGGATAAGATGATGGGAAGGTTAGATAGCTTGGCACAAATGAAGGTTGGAGCAGCATGGGTATGCTCTGGGTGTATATCGGGGGGAGGTAATATAGAGTACCTTAATGATTATAAAGGTTATTCACATCATCCTATAGGATGTCCGGTACCTCCTCCTGGAAAAATAAGCTCCCCCGTTATCGGTCGGAAATATTATCTCATAAAATATGAGCCAAAAGGAGAGAATAACAAATGGATTCTAACGAAACTAGACGAGATTATTTGGAAAGGTGAGGAATTTACCGAAGAAGAACTTCTCCGCATGAACAACCTGTGGCGTGTGAAAGGCTATTACGGCACGCGTGAGTTCTACCAACCCGATGAGCTGGACGTGCAAAGTCCGCTACCGGATGCGCGGAACGTCTTGCTGTGGAAACCGGACATTGTCACCGATGAGAAAGGAATAGCCGAAGTAGAATTCTTCTGTTCGGACATCAATACAAGCTTTGTGGGCGTGGTAGAAGGAACGGATGGCTTAGGAAACTTAGGCACATCTCAGTGCGAGTTTAGGGTACTAAAACCATAAAAAATGATAGGATGACAAAATTAAAAAATAGATGGCTCTTGTGGATATTGCCTTTGGCTTTCTTCGTTTCCTGCAAATCGAATGAAGGACAATGGGAAAACAAGCAAATTTCCTTTCCTGAAAATATTGTATTTACAAAAGCCGGAAAGGATACGATTTATTTTGATTTTGACAAGTCGAAATGGAAGTTCTTTATTTATGCAGATACAACAGACTGCATGGGGTGTAAATTGTATCTGGACAGATGGAGCGATTTGATTGCTAAAATCAAGGCGGACGAGTCATTAAGCAAATCAGTTTCATTTGCTTTCTTCTTGTTTCCTAATGACGTGGAAGAGATGAAATTTATGCTGGACTGTGATTTACCCGACTATCCGGTCTGTATTGATGCAGATAATCGAATTGGTAGATTGAATGAATTTTCTTCTGATAAATATTTTCTATTGGATGAGCATAACCGGGTTGTTTTAGTCGGCAATCCTGTCTCCAGCCCTCAGATGGAAAAATCTTATTGGGATGAAATTATAGATAAACCTGTCAAATAACTATAACCATGAAGAGGGCTCGAAAATGGATGAATAAGGCAGTTAATGCTATCTTTGGTTTGGCCGCGCTGTTGGTGCTGTATGTTTTGGCGCAAATATTATTGTTCGCTACATTCAAAATTCCCAGTGACTCGATGGAGCCTACATTGATAGAAGGGGGGATGTCATATCTGTCTGTAAACCGGCTTTAGGCGCACGGATATTTAACATTTGGACTGCTCTGAAAGGCGAAGAGGTTGACGTATACAGATTGTCTGGCTTTTCTAAGGTCAGAAGGGATGATATCTTGGTTTTTAATTTTCCTTATTCGGAGTGGAATCAATGGGATGAGAATATGAAAATGAACATATCAAACTATTATGTAAAGCGTTGTGTGGCTGTCCCCGGAGATACTCTGTTTATCCATGACGGAATCTATATGATTGGTGATGGGAATGTATTGGCCGGCAATATTGAATCTCAAAAGCGAATCATGAAATTTAATCCTGATAATATTCCTGACGACCAATATTACACGCTTCCTTTCGACAGCATTGTCCGATGGAACATCAGAGAGTTCGGTCCTTTTTATATACCGGGAAAGAACGATTCCATTCCAATGAACAGAACAAACTACCTTCTGTACAAAAAAATAATAGTGTGGGAACAGGGTGAGGAAGTGCTGTTTCAGGATGAGAAAGTTTATTTGGGCAATAAAGAATTGGACGGATATCGTTTTAAGAGCAATTATTATTTCATGAGTGGGGACAATAGCATGAATTCCGTAGATTCGCGTTTTTGGGGATTGATACCTGAAGACTTTATTGTGGGAAAGGCCACCCTGGTCATTACTTCGCGCAGCCGTGATACGGGAAAGATACGTTGGAACAGAGTATTTAAAAGAATAGAGTAGTGTGATGAGAATTATAACCTATATAATATTGTCGTGCTTTATAGCTGCTTGTTCGCAAAGCCGTAGCGGTGGTGAACTCGAGCAAGCCTTGAAGCTGTCTGGAGAAAACCGCAATGCGTTAGAGGCAGTTCTTGGCCATTACAAGCACGATTCTTTAAAATACCGGGCATCCTGCTTCCTTATCAAGAATATGCCTTATCATTATTCGCAGGAAGACTATTATTTATCGCCGGAAGGGGAAAAATACAGGCCTGATATATGCAAGTTCAAGAACAAGGAAGAACTGGGAATGCATTGCGACTCATTGACACGGTGTAGGTATCTGGAAAAACATGATATGATATATGATGTCCTCTCTGTTGACAGCTCTTTTCTGATTAAGAATATAGATTTGGCTTTCATGGCATGGGAAAAGCCTTGGGCAAGGGATGTGCCTTTTGACGTGTTTTGCACGTATATACTTCCTTACAGGGTGCAAACGGAGAAAATATCTTCTTTGCGTGAAGAGATGATGAAGCGGTTTCTGCCTTTACTGGATTCCGCAGGAGTAAAGACACCGCTGGAAGCTTGCGTGGCATTGAATGAACATTTAAAATCGGTTGTAAGATACCAAGATACCGGCCTGCCTTTCTATCCGACCATCGAAGAGACTTATCAGTCCGGAATTAGCCGCTGTGACGGCATTTGCAATTTGGGTACATATATCATGCGTGCGGTAGGCATACCTGTCGCCGTTGATTTTACCATTTGGCCGAAAATGGATTTGGGGCATAGCTGGTGCGCGGTTTGGAATGACGGACGATTTTATAGCTTTGGTCCCGGAGAAGACCAGCCGGAAGTCCATGCAAGAATGTTTTCTCAAAAACGGCACAGAAGGCCTGCCAAGGTTTACCGTTACCAATTCAATCCTTTGCATTACGGCAAGATTTCTTCGACAGGCGGTTATCAGACATTCCTCAATACTCCTTTATGGCGTGATGTAACCCATGAATATCTTGATAAAACAACCGAATTTGAAGTACCTATCTTGGACAAGGAAAAAAACAATCTTCACGACAAGGCCTATTTGTGCGTACATAATTATTATGAATGGAAACCATTGGCTGTTGGCTCATATTTAGAAAACGGGATGTGTTCTTTTAAAAATGTGGTGGGTGATAATATCTTTATGGTAGCCGATGTAACAGACAATGGTGCTTTACGTTACCTGACCGCTCCTTTTTATGTGAGTTCAAATGGTGAAGTGCATTTGTTTATACCCCGGTCAGACCAAAAGTTCAGTTATACATTCGATAAGAAAAAAAGAAGTAGGAATTATACATTGCACTATTGGGATGTTGATAGGGAATCCTTTGTATCCATTCCTTGCAAAAAGCTCAACAGATTCTACGCAAACATACGAACAGATACCAGAAAATGCATTATATTGGTTGACTTTGCCCGAACGGATAGTGAACCAAAGAGTGTTTTTTATAGAGCAGGATACCATAAGAAGGTATTAAACAGTTGAGAACCTCAGGAGGTGCAGAGCCTTTCCACCACCCGGCCGAGCGGGTACATACCGCTAAGGGGAATGTGTACCGGGTGGTGGAATGCTAGGCAGGATACTCTTTGAGAATGTTTACAGTTCTCTGAAGATTTCTCCTACTGTGGGGTGAGGGAACACATATCGTTTCCAATCATCCACTTTCTTGCGGTCTTCGATAGCCATGCCCGCCAACACAATCAGTTCGGAAGCAGGATTACCCAGCATGTGGGCACCCAATACCGTTCCGTCGTCGGCAGTCAATACTTTGCAAACCCCGTTCACTCCTTCATTTTCCGCCACAAAGCGACCGGAATATGCCATCGGTAGTTTTATGGTATGATAAGTAATGCCGGCAGCCTGCAGAGCTTCTTCACTCATGCCTGCACCCGCTATCTCAGGATTGGTATAGACTACGCCCGGAATGGCACGGTAACTCATCGCATCTTCTTTTCCAAGAATATGATGAACAGCCACTTCCGCTTCGCGCACGGCCGTATGTGCCAACAATGAGACACCGTTCAAGTCTCCGCACACATAGACACCGGGAACCGAGGACTGCATGTGTTCGTCCACCTTGACGCACTTACGTTCCGTCAGTTCCAAATTCAGATTCTCCAATCCGAAACCTTTCATTACGGGGCGACGGCCTACACTCATCAGTAACTTTTCGGCTGAAACACTTCCCGCCCCTTCTGCATTTTCGTAAGAGACCGTTACTCCGCTCTCCTCTTTTACCACTCCTACCACCTTGGTACTCAGCAGGAACTTAATTCCTTTCTTGGCATACTCGGCACGCAGCATTGCCGAAAGCTCCTTATCCATTCCACCGAGGATTTCATCCATCATCTCGACCACAGTAACCTGTACGCCCAAACTATTGAAGAAAGAAGCAAATTCCATTCCGATTACGCCACCTCCGACAATGGCCAGTGAAGCAGGCACTTCCTTATTGTCCAATGCATCACGGTGTGTCCAATAATCCACGCCATCCACTCCCGGAATGGGAGGAATAAATGTATCGCTACCGGTACAAAGCAACAGGTTCTCGCATTCGTAAATCTCCTCGCCGCATTTCACCGTATTCTTGTCTATGACAGTAGCCTCTCCCGTCACTATATTCACCTGATGGGCAGTCAGTTTCGCCTTGATGCCCAACACCAGCTTACGCACCACCTTTGATTTCCGGGCAACAATCTTGCCCAAGTCAAAAGAAGCTTCGGGCAAAGTGACCGCATATTTGGAAGCGTGCTTGGCATAATCATACACTTTGGCGGAATAGAGCAATGTCTTTGTGGGAATGCAACCTTCATTCAGGCACACGCCCCCCAGACTCCTCTTTTCAAACAACACAACACTGAGGCCGGCTTTTCCGGCAACTTCGGCAGCAGTATAGCCGGCAGGCCCTCCACCGATAATCGCAATTTGATATTTCATGGTATTTATTAAAATTAATCAGTTCTTTATCAATTCAAAACCTTCGACCGCCAGGCCGGGACATACCTTCTTCAAAGCTTCCACAAACTCCAAAGGCCTGTCGGGACTTATCATCACAAATCCTTGTGCATGTTCAACTTTTATCTTTTGCATCCCAAGGGCATGAGGCTGGTAAGTAATGTTCCTGATGCCATCCACACAGAATCTTTTGCCCCATACCGATTTAACTTCCAGCACACCGCTATCTTTAATCGTATAAATAGTCTTCGACTGAGAATAAAACAGCATGAGAGGTACAATTAAACCACCCAAAGCCGTCCATTCCTGCAGCCAAAAAAAGACAACAATCACGACCAATATGGCGACCCCCATTCCTACATATTGCCAATCGGGAACCCATTTTGTCTTAAATACTTGTTCCATGTTTTCCGATTTTAAAGGTTGTATGTCCGAAAGATACTAAAATAACCGGTTTCCTGCTACATATTTTCTTCAAAAAGTATCTTCATCCTCTTCTTTATGTTCCAACCGCCTGACCAATGCATTCATAAATTCCTCAGGCTTCTCCGGCAGAAGGTCTATCACCTTATCATTGTCATAATGCACCAATACATATCGGGTGAATCTCAGGTGTTTCAATCCGAAAAGACGTTTCAGTTCTACATCCGTAATCCGTGAAAGCGGAATGTTTTTCTCCTTCTGGAAACGTCCGTTATAAATCACCAAGTTTCCGTCTGCCGTCAGTGTATAGGTGGAATGAATGATACGCTCTATATTGATAATGACAATCATAGCGAAAAACATTCCTATCAGTGCCGCCCCTTTGTACCAAAAAGGCAACCAGCATGATCAAAGTAAACAAAATAAGAAACAAATGAGTTGTTCCTGAAATCTTTACATGGAAAGTCCGATTCATCATAATTTTAAATTTTGGCGCAAGTTAATCATTTGTTCTCAATTATTTTAAAAGAGCTGATTGTTTTTCTTCCATCCCCACAATCACGGAACAAGATTCCCACGACCATAAAACAACAAACGAATCCATTTTAAACGAAAAGAAGAACACCAATAAAATACATATCATACCGTATCTTTCAAAAAAAGGCAGCAAATAACAGCATTAAAATGTACAATGAAAAAAGGTTTTCTTTACCTTTGCAACCATAAATCACATTATCATGGTTAGAAAATTCGATTTCCTTGTGATCGGCTCCGGAATTGCCGGAATGAGCTTCGCACTGAAAGTGGCTCACAAAGGCAAGGTTGCCCTCATTTGTAAAGCCGGGCTGGAAGAAGCCAATACCTATTTTGCTCAGGGAGGTATCTCATCTGTTACCAACCTGAAAGTAGACAATTTTGAAAAGCACATTGAAGATACAATGATTGCCGGTGACTGGATTAGTGACCGTGCAGCCGTGGAAAAAGTTGTGCGCGAAGCTCCATCGCAGATTCAAGAATTAATAAAATGGGGAGTAGAGTTTGACAAGAAAGAAAACGGAGAGTTTGACTTACATAAAGAAGGAGGACATTCCGAGTTCCGTATCCTGCACCATAAAGACAATACCGGCGCAGAAATACAGACAAGCCTCATCAAGACTGTAAAAGCCCACCCCAATATTACGGTTTTTACCGATCATTATGCAGTAGAAATCATTACTCAACACCATTTGGGTATCATCGTCACCCGTCATACTCCGGGCATCAAATGTTTTGGCGCGTATGTGCTGAACGAAAGCACCGGAGAAGTAGATACTTTCTTATCCAAAGTGACTATTATGGCCACAGGAGGCTGTGAAGCCGTTTATCGCAATACCACCAATCCGCTGGTAGCAACCGGTGACGGTATTGCCATGGTATATCGTGCCAAAGGCGCAGTGAAAGATATGGAGTTCATTCAGTTCCATCCCACTGCCCTCTTTCATCCGGGCGACCGTCCCAGCTTCCTCATCACTGAAGCCATGCGCGGTTACGGTGCCGTGTTGAAAAACCAGAGTGGTGAGGAGTTTATGCAAAAATACGATCCGCGTCTGTCTCTTGCTCCGCGTGATATCGTGGCACGTGCCATCGACAGTGAAATGAAACAGCGCGGTGAAGACCATGTTTATCTGGATGTCACTCATAAAGACCCGGAAGAAACCAAGAAGCATTTCCCTAATATATATAAGAAATGTCTCAGTCTGGGTATCGATATCACCAAAGATTATATTCCTGTTGCTCCGGCAGCTCACTATCTGTGCGGAGGCATTAAGGTGGATTTGGACGGACAGTCCAGCATCAACCGCCTGTACGCCATCGGCGAGTGTTCCTGCACGGGACTGCACGGCGGCAACCGTCTGGCATCCAACTCACTGATTGAAGCAGTGGTTTACGCCGATGCTGCGGCCAAACATGCTTTGAGTGTGCTCGACCGGTATGATTACAATGAGGACATTCCCGAATGGAACGATGACGGCACCATGAATAATGAAGAACGTGTGCTGATTACACAGAGCATGAAAGAAGTGAACCAAATCATGGAAGCCTATGTGGGTATCGTGCGCAGTAATACGCGCCTGATTCGTGCCTGGAACCGTTTGGACATCCTGTATGAAGAAACCGAACGACTGTTTAAACGCTGCAAGGCATCACGCGAACTGTGTGAATTGCGCAACATGATTAACATCGGATATCTGATTACGCGTCAGGCAATGGAACGCAAAGAGAGTCGAGGCTTGCATTACACGATTGATTATCCGCATGCCGAAGCAGAAAAGAAATAATAGAATGAAAAAAAGTATTTTGACTCTATGCCTACTGGTACAAGTATTGTTCCTGTGGGCACAGAATCAATATTATGTGGCTCCCGATGGGAATGACAGTCACGACGGAAGCCTCCAAAAACCTTTCCGAACCATTGAGCGGGCACAATTGAAAGCTCGAAAAGCTCAAGGCGAAACAACCATCTATTTGCGTAAAGGTATCTATCGGTTGGAGCGTCCTATAATCTTCACTCCCGAAGACGGTGGAAAAGAGAAACCATTATCCATACGTGCCTTCCGCAATGAACAAGTAACGCTATCCGGCGGAAAAGTATTACACCCTGTGTGGAAGCCTTATAAAAAAGGTATCCTGACAGCTGTTCTCCAAGATGACATACGTTACCCGGATATGCTGTTGAGTAACGGAAACATCCGCCACATGGCACGTTATCCCAATTTCGATTCCACAGCAGTGCGTTTCAACGGTACCTCAGCCGATGCCACCGCTCCCCGGAGGGTAAAGAGCTGGAAACATCCCGAAGGAGGATACCTCCATGCCATGCACATAAGCGACTGGGGTGATTTTCACTACCGCATCACCGGTAAAGACAAAGCCGGAAAACTGATGCTGGAAGGCGGATGGCAGAACAACCGCCAATCAGGATTACACGCCAAAAACCGGATGGTGGAAAATATATTCGAAGAATTGGACGCTCCGGGTGAATGGTTCTATCAGGCGGAATCTTCCACCTTATATTATTATCCCATGCCGGACGAAGACGCAAAAACAGCCGTCTTCGAGACTCCCATACTCAAGCATCTGATTGAATTCCGCGGTTCGGAACAACAGCCGGTCACTCACATTACTATACAGGGAATCGAACTGACACAAACATTGCGTACTTTTATGGATAAATACGAACCGTTGCTCCGCTCGGACTGGATGGTCTATCGGGGTGGTGCCGTGGTGTTTGAAGGTACGGAAGATTGCTCGCTGAAAGATTGCTATATTCATAATTTGGGAGGAAACGCAGTCTTCTTCTCCTGTTATAACCGCCGCTCCACCGTATCGGGTTCTCATTTTACCCGTATCGGAGCCAGTGCTGTTTGCTTTGTGGGCGACCCGAATGCTGTCCGCTCTCCAAGCTTCGAATATAATGAGTTTGTAGCGGCCGGGAAACTGGATCGTATACCCGGTCCTATAGGAAATAACTATCCGGCTCATTGTCTGGTATATGACAATCTGATTCACTCCATCGGTCTGTTCGAGAAACAGATTACGGGAGTGGAACTATCCATATGCCGACACATCACAGTCAGCCACAATAGCATCTATGATACTCCGCGTGCCGGCATCAACGTCAGCGAAGGAACTTGGGGCGGGCATATCATCGAATTCAACGATGTGTTTGACACTGTAAAAGAAACCGGTGACCATGGTTCCTTCAATTCTTGGGGACGTGACCGTTTCTGGCATCCTCACCGCCAAGTAATGGATTCGTTGGTAAATGCCGAACCCTCACTGATTCTGGCAGACGTCACTTCGCCCATCGTATTGCGGCATAATCGTTTTCGCTGCGACAGAGGTTGGGACATTGACTTGGACGACGGCTCCGGTAATTACCACATTTATAACAATCTGTGTCTGAACGGAGGCATCAAACTGCGTGAAGGCTTCTATCGGGTAGTAGAAAACAATATCATAGTCAATAACTCTTTCCATCCTCACGTATGGTTTAAGAACAGCGGTGATGTGTTTACCCGTAATATTGTGATGTCTTCTTACCGGCCGATTCAAGTCCGCCATTGGGGTCTGGAAGTGGATTATAACATCTTTACCGACAGCACTGCTTACCAAAAAGCCCGCAAACAGAATACCGATGCACATTCCATTGTATGCACCCCTGCCTTCCTTAACCCGAGCCGGGGAGATTATCGGATTGACAACCATTCGGACGCTGTTTTTCGTTGTGGCTTCCGCAACTTTGACATGGATAGATTCGGAGTTGTCTCACCCCGATTAAAAGCTTTGGCCAAGACGCCCGAATTTCCCAAACCCATTCTCATGGAAGAAGGAAAAGCACATGCCACTATCGAATGGCAAGGACTACAAATTAAAAACTTGGATACCCTGGGCGAACGTTCTGCCACCGGTATGGATACGGAACGCGGTGTTTATGTCATTTCGGTCAATGCACTGGGTAGTGTGTTGCGTGACTATATCCGCCCCAACGATGTGATTTTGGAGCTGGGCGGCAAAACCGTGAATAACCTGGCTGACTTGCAGAAAGCAGTTCAAGAAACAGATTTAAAGCAACCGCAAACCATGGTTATCTTCCGAAGTCAAAAAGAGAATAAACTGACTTTACCGGGAAATTTGCTGAAATGAATATCTACTTCGGATATAAAAAATCATTGTAGTATATCGAGGTATGAAAATGATGGTTTACAAAGAAGTGTAACCCAAAAACGAAGGGAGTGTGTCAAAACGTGGATAATGCTGTCGTTTCGCTCGTAGGGGCGAGGTTCGCTCGCCCGAAAACAGTTGGCTTGTGTCTTCAGGCAGGCAAACCCTGCCCCTACAGCTGACAATTCTATCAGAATAAGGCAACTTGCAATTTCTCACGAGGAGAAACAATCAAATTCTCCACCTCATATTGAACCTTGCCTGTGTTATTGTCATCTTTAGACAAAACAACTGTCACAGAATGTCTTGCCGGTATCTCTATCCGTTCGGGATATCCTTTCCGAGCTTTATCCACTTTCTTCAATCTGAAAGGTACATCACTACTGTTTTTTATTTCCAGATAATTACGCTTTTCACTGCTATAATAAACCGGACTTACTTGAACTGCTCCCCAAAAAGAACTTATCCAAATATTCTTTCTTGCCCATCAAATTATCGTAAAAATAGACCATAGTACGCCGATTAAACAAAGCATCCTTTATTCCCTCCTCTGTCCTTTCTTTAGCCAAAACCAAAGTCATAGGGCGATGAGTGGTTGTTTGAAAATCATACAAACGCTCGATAACATCGTGCACATCTGTATTGCCAAGCAATGTCAGGTTCTTTTCATTGACCCAATCCAAAGCCACCGGATACCACTCGAACTCATTGAACACTTCAATGCCGTTCAACCATCCTTTCTTGTATAATTCCTCGTGCACATCGTGCCACTTGATTTCGTTCACTCCCCATCCCGGATGATTCCACTGGATGAACGCTCCCTGATTGTGCGCTTCCTCGATGGCTTTCATATAGTCTTTTGGTCGAGCACATTCAGATCTTCCACAAACAAAGCATTCAAATGTCCGGGAGGCATGGAACGGGTAATTTCTCCTCCCTTTATTAAAATGATATTTCTCCGGAAAGCCTCTTCACGAGCAGCATCAAACGAATAATTGTGATTACCTGTCTGCAACCCCCGGCGAGCCGGCTGGCCCTCAATATGATCGGTTATTGCAATGGCGTCCAATCCTTCTTCCCCATGCCTCCTGCACACGAAGCGAAGGCCACACAATACCATCGGAAAAAATAGTGTGGATATGAAAATCACACTTCAGCAACTGATAGTCATCGATTTGTGGCAGACATATTTCATGACGCGCCTTTATACGTTCTTTACCTACTTTGACTTCCTTGGGCAATGCTTCCTGAGCCTGCACACCTATCTGACCGCACAACAAAGCTGCCAGTATCCATACATTTCTTGTTTTCATATACATTAGTTATTATTATTTCCTACACTCCATCCATAATCCACATATTCCCAACTGAAACGGTTATTCTCGTCCACACGAACTAGCAAATAACCTTCTTCCGTTTCAAGGAAAGCGCCTCCCCACCAATATGCCGACACTGCTCCGGCGGTGACAAACCAGCGGTTTCTTTCCTGAATTTGCTCGTAAATATGCTGATGTCCTTGAAGGACAAGCTGCACATTATAACCATTCAGTACCTCAAAAACGTCCTTAGTGTTGCATATCATGTCGGCTCCCTTGAAATTACCTTCCACCACCGGATAGTAAAGCGAAAGCATAGGCACATGAATGGATACTACCACCGGAACTTCTTTTCCCACTTTTTGCAAATCGCTTTTCAGCCATTCCATTTCTTCAGGGCTTACCGAATAAGGGCCTTTTTCGCAAGGGAAAAGACCGTTTAGTGTAATGAAATGCACTCCTTTATGGTCGAAAGAACCGAATGTGTTTCCAAAGTACTTTTCAAACAAGCCGAATCCCAATGTATCCGTCTCGCCATTCCGACGATAATAACGGTCATGGTTTCCTATCGTGAAATAAAGCGATTCCGGCCTCATCTACAATCGACTTGAAACGTTCATGCAAAGAATCTGCCGTGTGCTCTGCATCTCCCAAAGCATCGGTATCCGCATTATCTCCTCCAAACAAAATAAAGTCCACCCTTTTGTTCTTTGCGTCAGACAATGCCATGCGCAAAGCAACATCACCATTGCCACGATTATCCTTGTTCAAATGAACATCTGTAAAATAAGCAAAGGTAAACTTCTCTTTCACTTCCGGTTCTTGCCCGGGTTTCACTTTGTTTGCACAACTGCCCAACAAAAATAAAAAGGCAGCCGACAAAAACCAATTCAAACAATTTTTCTTCATAACTATTCTTATATTTATTATTCCCAACCAAATAATTGAGGACCCAAATTCGGGTTCAAATCCATTTCATGCTTGGGCACCGGACGATAATAGTATTTAGGCTCTTGAAAAGTACCCATATCTTTAATGGTTAATATATTGCCTTTGGTTCCTTCGCGCAAATAAACCGTTGCATTTACATCGTCAATGCTTCCTGTTCTGTAGTACACCAGTTTCTCTCCCAACGAATTGGTTTCCTTATCGGCCTCGGCAGGAATGTTCGCATCCGAAGGAATCAAATAAATGTCTTCTATACCGTCGCCCGTCAAGTCGTATTTGCCCAATCCCGGAAAATAAAGTCCTTCCGGTTCCTTTTCCAACAATTTTCCGGCTTTCCAGCGCATCAAATCGTCAAAACGGAATCCTTCAAATACCAGTTCCACCCGACGTTCGCGACGTATCTCCAACAGCAAAGGAGACACTCCGGGAAAAGCTTCCTGCAAAGCAGGGTCAGCCTGCGGAGAAAGCAACATGTGAGGCATACCGGCACGGTCGCGGATTAAATTGATTGTATTATCCAAATCACTCTGAGTCAGTTCATTCAGTTCGGCACGTGCTTCGGCATAAGTCAACAACACCTCGGCATAACGAATGACCGGATAGTCAATGCTGTAATAATAATCTTGATCCTTGTTGTTGATAAAACCTTTTATTTGATGATAACCGGAGAAATTCTTATTCAAGTTCTGCACATATATACCTGCACCGGGTGCATAAGTCATGGTATTCACCAATTCCCACCCCGGATAAGCCAATGTTTGGCTCATACGAGGATCTCTATTCTGAAACTCCTCGACAAATTGCTTGGTCTCATATCCCGGCTGGGCAGAATAGTAAGAGCCGTCACTCATCAAGTAAGCCTGCACCAAGTCCTTGGTAGGACAAGGGATATAATTTCCGAACATATAAGCCCAGAATCCGTTGCTAGCAGTAGCTTTTTCATAATAGTGGGCCTGAATTATCTCAGGATTAGTAGTCAGATCCAACGAATTGAACAAGGTTGAGTAATCACTTTCAGGATTTCCCGTATTATATAAACTGAAACCACCCTCTTCCATAATCTGCGATGCAGCATCCACTGCTATTCTAAGATAAATATCTGCCGTATTCTGCAAATTCAATTCTTCGTGATATTTGCGGTATGTACCTTCATAAAGCGCATGACGTGCCATGGTAGCCAGCACAATCCATTTGTCTATGGTTCCTTTGGGTTGCCCTGTTTTTACATGCTCTGCTGCAAACTGATAGTCTTCGAATATCTTGGTAACCACATCCTCCCGTTTGTCACGCCCTTTGTATAAGTCCTGGTCATCAGTGGTCAATGTCTTATCATACCAAGGAACATCCGAAAAACGCTTCACCATATCCATATAAAAGGCAGCCCGGTAGTAACGGGCTATTCCCTGATAATGTGCAAGCACATCGGAAGGAACGACAGCCTTTTCGCAACGTTCCAAGAAGAAATTGATATTGTACAGGCGTTCCCACGACCAACCTGCAGAAATAGTTACCGACGTAGGATTGGCCGAAGTCATGATGTTCTTTACCTCTACATTATCTGTAGTAGCCTGGTCATCTGTACCGGCATCTGCCGTATAGTTATAACCGGGTGTGTTGATCAAGCCATAACAATACATTTTCAAATCTTCTTCCGTATTGAAATAACTGTCCGCACCTATTTCTGTATGAGGCTGACGGTCCATAAAGGCATCATTGCATGAAGTAGCCAACAAACCTGCTACCAAACTAAGCCATATATAAAATCTACTTTTCATTATCATGTTTCTATTAAATATTTCTTTTTTTAGAGAGTTACATTTATACCAAACGAATATTGGCGGTTGAACGGATAGACATATCCGTAAGAATCGGAATTGGTTACCGCTTCGGGATCGAAATATTTCTTCAGCCCGCTCCATTCAAAGAGATTGTCGCCACTGACATAAATACGAACACGGTTCAAGTGCGTCTTCTTAGTCCAACGGGCCGGTAATGTATATCCTATCGTTATATTCTTAATTCTCAGATAAGAACCGTTCAACATATAGTTGGTTTGCGGAATGGCAAGCCCCATACCGTTAATGCCTGTTCCCAAATTCTTATCGGCCAGCCAAGACTGGAACACCGGATATTTAGAATCCAGATTCTGATTAGCCAAGCCCGCATTGATGTAAGACTGGGAATGTTTGGCCATTTCTACATCGCTGTCTGTCGTAGGGCGATAGAAATCAAAAGCATGCACCTGTCCGCCGGTATACGGTTGTTGGTAGAAACTCCAATATAGATAGCTGACAGGGTAATAATCGCGCTTGCCTATTCCGTGCAAAGAAAGCCGATACGTCAAACCCGTTCCATTCTGCATTCAGGTTTAAACCAAAACGAAAGCGAGGTGATGAATTTCTATAACACTCAAGTCACCCGGTTTGTCTACAGTAGTACCCTTCGTTATGCGCTGGTCGCCATCCAAATCTTTGTATTTAGGCCATCCTTCCACGATTTCCAATGCACCCCAAGGTATAATTTCTGTTTCATCCAACGCAGCAATTTCTTCCTTGCTCTTGAACAGCCCATCACTTTGCAATCCCCAAATTTCGCCCAATTCCTGTCCTTCATAATATTGACTAAGGTTTTTGGTAGGATTGTCAAACTTTGTAATCCATGAACGATTGTCGGACAATACGAAGCGTGCCCCCCAATTCAGAGGTTTACCTTTCAGTTGAAACTCATCCCGATAAGCGACAGACAATTCCCATCCTCTTGTCTTCAGGTCGGCGGCATTCTCTTTCGGCTCTGTCTTGCCCAACACACCCGGCAATTCTTTTCCTAATGTAAGCATTCCCTTTGTATCACGACGGTAAATGTCAAAAGAGACCACCAATTTATTGTTCCACAACGCCAAGTCAATACCTCCGTTCAATGTACGCACCTGTTCCCAAGTGTAATCGGGAGAAACCAAGCCCGGAGCTGTAACGGTTTGTTGCAATTTTCCATCAATCAGGTAACTGCCCAATGACGAATTCATAGAAGGAATATATCCATATTCGGTTACCAGCTGATTGCCCAATGAACCATACGAAGCACGTATCTTGAATTGTGAGAATAAAGACCGGAGCGGTTCAAAGAAAGGTTCCACATCGACACGCCATGCTACCGAACCCGAAGGGAAAAAGCCATATCGTTTGTTTTTGGGGAAACGTGAAGTTCCATCATAACGGCCGTTCAATTCAAAAATATAACGGTTGTCATACATATAATTAGCACGGAAAAACAAGCCACGAATAGCCCAATCCTTATAAGTTTCGTCTACATACTGTTCGCCTGAGGACAAGCCGATGGAAGGCAAAGAGGTAGATATGATGTCGTAACGGTCGGCAGTGAATTTGTCCCAACGGCTATATTCTTGATTGAAACCTAACACACCGCTCACCAAATGCTTGTCGAACGACTTGGTCAACGTGGCATACAAGTCAAGCACGGTATATAGTTCGGAAGTACTGCCTTTGTAAGCACGGCTTGTACCCTGTTCGCGAACATCATCCGGTCCGTAGCCAATGCGATACTTAGTCTTATACCAGTCGTAATCTTCATGGCTTTTTGAAAAAGTAAAGTTAGCGTTCAGCACCAACATTCTTTCCCAAAAATTCATTTCGGCCGAGAAAGTACTTTGCAAACGGTCGTAAACGGTTTTCTCCTCGCCTCCGTCCACCAATTGTGCCAATGCAATACCCAGTTCACTGTTTGCCCATGTACCGTCGGGGTTCACGTCCATGTCGTGAGGCTCTGCATCGTAAAAATCACTCAAATTATAATAACTCGGTTTTTTACGGGTAGTAGAGACAAAAGAGGTATTATTGGAAACAGACAACCAGTTCCAAATCTGATAATTAACTTTGCCTCGCATACTGTAACGAATATACTTGTCATTTTTACCACACCTGAGAAAACACCGTCTTCACTGTCCACACCTCCCGACAAATAAAACTTGGTTTTCTCTGTCGCACCGGAAATGGAAAGCTGATGTGCCTGACTGAATGTACTCTTATCCAGAAAATAATTTGTCCAGTTGCGATTACCCATATACTCCCACTGCGTGTTGTCCAACGGATTCAGGCGTATGGCTTCCGTTCCATCGGGATTGTCAGAACGTTGACGTGCCCACTCCAAACGCTCGTCACTGGTCACATGACCGGAGCTCCAAGGAGTGTTTAACACCGCAATGTTCTTCAGTTTCAAATAAATATAAGGATCGGAAGTTTTTTCAGTCAATGAAGAAGGACGCTTCCACGAGAAATTATTGTTATAATTCACCTGAATTCTATCGCCCTTCCCTTGCTTGGTCGTAATCAAAACAACCCCAAAAGCGGCACGGGCACCGTAAATGGCAGCCGAAGAAGCATCTTTCAATACCGAAAGACTCTCTACATCTTCGGGTAACAAGCGATTCATCTCTTCAGCATCCGAAGCTACGCCATCTATCAGAATCAGCGGAGAACCACCGTTGATGGAAGCTTCACCACGAATATTAATATTGGCAGCCTGTCCCGGCTCTCCACTGGTAAAATCAACATTCAAATTAGGTACCATTCCCTGCAATCCTTTCGACAAATCCGTCATAGGTCGTTGCTCCAACTGGGTTGAAGTGATTTGGTCTACCGACCCCGAAAGATTGGCTTTCTTCTGAATACCGTATCCCACGACCACTACCTCACCAAGCGTTTCCGTATCGTCTTCCAGTTCTATTTTAAAAGATGTTTTCCCATTCACCGCAATAAGTTTGTCCCGATATCCCACATAACTTACCACAATTACGGCATCAACAGGAATGGAAAGTGTAAACTTTCCGTCTACATCGGTTATTGTTCCGTTTCCACTTTCTTTTTCACGAATCGTTGCACCAATCAATGGTTCGCCATTGCTGTCCACAACAACTCCAGACACCTGAATTTTTGTACGAACCTGTTCTGTAATAGGACTTTCCTTCATTTTATCATCAGCAACAGCATAAGGCACAGCCAATCCCCACATACCTGCTGATAACAACAGAATATTCCTAAACCACAAATAATTGAACTTTCCCATAAATACTTTAGATTAATTTGCCGCAAAAGTACAGTCGGGACGTTACGATGGCATGAACAGCCAATTTCATTATCTTAACCGAATGGTTAATTTTATATTACAAAAGCATTTGTTTTAATTTCAATCGGGCATTATAAAAAAACTCCAAAGTCTTTTCAACCCTGCATCATTACGCTTAAATCATACAGGATATTCTAATGAAACAAAAATCCGGCTTCCCCAATCGGGAGAAGCCGGACACGGTAAACGGATAATTCTATCTCAATTAATAATTGTTCTTCTTTACTTCAAAGTAAGCCTGCGGATGCAAACATGCCGGACACTTCAGGAGCTTCTGTACCTACATAAATGTAACCACAGTTACGGCACTGCCATACAGTCTCTTTCTGCTTTTTTGAATACTGTACCTTCTTCCACATTCTTCAATAAAGCCAAGTATCTTTCTTCATGGCCCTTTTCTGCTTCAGCAATTCTGCGATACATCGTAGCAATAGCAGGAAAACCTTCCTGATCGGCCACATCAGCAAAGTGAGGATAATCAGTCGTCCATTCTTCATTTTCTCCGGCAGCGGCGGCTTTCAGATTTTCCATTGTTGTACCGATCATACCTGCAGGATAGCTGGCAGTAATTTCTACCATACCACCTTCCAACCACTTAAACATACGTTTTGCATGTTCCTTTTCCTGATCAGCTGTTTCTGTGAAAATAGCAGCGATTTGTTCATAACCTTCTTTTTTTGCAGTACTTGCAAAATAAGTATAACGCATTCTAGCTTGTGATTCACCTGCAAATGAAGTTAACAAGTTTTTCTCTGTCTGTGTACCTTTAATGCTCTTAGCCATAATTATTTGTTTTATTGGTTAGTTATTATTTTATTACCCTTGCCTTATACCACAAAGATATATATTATATTTCAAATTTGTATTTATTACAATTATAATTTTATGTTTAATTAAACATTTTATTTATATAAAATAAACGCAATACGGCTTGAATATGTTCATCAACTACAAAAGTTTCTTAAACAAGAAAAGCTATTTATGCTCAAACTCCCCAATAATATACGAAGAACACCCTTCATGCAACAAAAATAAGAACTTAAAATCAATAATCCCTTAATTTATAGATAAATTTTGTCTAATTTTGCACCTCCATTCTGTGTTGAACACATTTCGTAGCATAAAGTAAATTATAAAATGAAAGCATTTGAATTTAAACCGAAGCTCTTCACTACATTAAAAAATTATTCGAAGGAGAGCTTCATGGCCGACCTCATGGCCGGTATTATCGTAGGTATCGTTGCACTTCCTCTGGCTATTGCATTTGGTATTGCTTCAGGAGTATCTCCCGAAAAAGGTATTATCACTGCTATTGTTGCAGGCTTTATCATTTCTTTATTGGGAGGAAGCAAAGTACAAATCGGCGGACCGACAGGCGCGTTTATCGTTATCATCTACGGTATCATACAAGAATATGGCATCAGCGGACTGACAGTGGCAACACTGATGGCAGGTGTACTCCTTGTTTTATTAGGAGTGTTTAAACTGGGAGCTGTCATCAAATTCATTCCCTATCCCATCATTGTCGGTTTTACCAGTGGTATTGCCGTTACCATCTTCACTACACAGATAGCTGATATCTTCGGACTCAACTTTGGCGGAGAGAAAGTCCCCGGAGACTTTATCGGCAAATGGATGATTTATTTCCGCCACTTTGATACAGTAAACTGGTGGAATGCCATTGTCAGTGTGGTCAGTGTATTCATCATTGCCATCACTCCCAAATTCTCAAAAAAGATTCCCGGTTCGTTAATATCCATCATCGTAGTGACGATTGCAGTCTATCTGATGAAAACATACGGAGGAATTACCTGCATTGATACGATTGGCGACCGATTCACCATCCAATCACAACTTCCCGATGCAGTGGTACCCGAATTGAATTGGGAAGCAATCAAGAACTTGTTTCCCGTAGCCATCACAATTGCTGTATTGGGTGCCATCGAATCATTACTTTCGGCTGCCGTTGCCGACGGTGTAATCGGTGACCGTCATGATTCAAACACAGAGCTGATAGCCCAAGGTGCAGCCAATATCATCGCTCCTCTTTTCGGAGGTATTCCTGCTACCGGAGCCATCGCACGTACCATGACCAATATCAACAATGGGGAAAGTCTCCGGTGGCCGGCATTATTCATGCTGTCGTATTACTGCTCATCCTGCTCTTCCTGATGCCGTTGGCACAATACATCCCGATGGCTTGTCTGGCCGGCGTGTTAGTCATTGTATCTTATAACATGAGTGGCTGGCGCACCTTTAAAGCATTACTCAAGAATCCGAAATCGGACGTGACAGTGTTATTGATCACTTTCTTCCTGACAGTCATTTTCGACTTGACAGTCGCTATTGAAGTAGGATTGCTGATTGCCTGCGTGCTATTTATGAAACGCGTTATGGAAACCACCGATATTTCGGTTATCAAGAATGAAATCGATCCTAATAATGAATCCGATTTGGAAGTGCACGAAGAGCATCTCATGGTTCCCGAAGGCGTAGAAGTATACGAAATCAATGGTCCGTATTTCTTCGGCATCGCCACTAAATTTGAAGAAATCATGTCTGAGCTGGGCGACCGCCCGAAAGTGCGTATCATCCGTATGCGTAAAGTGCCGTTCATTGATTCTACCGGTATTCACAACCTCACTAACCTTTGTGAAATGTCTAAGAAAGAAAATATTCATATCGTACTTTCAGGCGTAAACGAAAAGGTGCATAAAGTATTGGAGAAAGCCGGTTTTTATGATTTGCTCGGCGAAGACAACATTTGTCCCAATATCAATGTAGCTCTGGAGAAAGCCAAAGCCATTGTAGAGAAATAAAACAGATTATACCAAAAATAGGTGTCGTTACTCGTTCGTTTAGCTACCTTCATGGTTAATTATTGCCATGTAGGAGGCAAAACAAACGAGTAACGTTCATTTTTACTTCTTGCAAATCAAGTACCATACCACAGAAGAAGCGACTAAAAATAGACAGCAAAGAAATCCCTGTATTGTGATACCCAATCAAAATGAAACGAACAAAATAAAGAAAAGGCGTATAATACCCATAGCCCCCATCCTATAGCTCTTCTTTTTTCATTGACTAACCTCCCAACGATTATTATCATCCAAACAAATTACTGAGTCAAACGGAATACTAGCCTCAGTATTACAAACCTGGACGTTGGGCAAACTCTGCATTGATTTTACACCAGCATCAGAAGCTTCTTCCGGGAAGCAGAAAACGAACAAACTCCCTATAGACACAAATAATGAATAAACAGAGAAAAAAAATGCATACCTATAAGTTTTTAATTAGTTAGTAAATTGTATTCATGTTAATATCACAAATGTAAATCGCTCTTCCCAAACTCTTTGTTATTGAATTGTTATCGTCATGTTAATTGTGTATCTATAGAATTTGAGACTTTGATGTTGCTAATTCAAAACAATTTCTAAGTCCGCTAAAGAGTGGCATGAATAAAATGCCAATATCCGTTCTTTCAGTAAATAGGTATATTTAGCTTGTGATTGTTGGGACAACGCATCTGCCAATTTCATTTTTATCTCATTATACTCATATACAGCCGACTTTCCAGCCATATACTTCTCTAACGCATACCGATGCGCCTCCCGATTGGCAACTACCGCTTTGGTAGTAGACTCGTATTTCTCAAAAGCTGCCAGCGCATCCATATATGCTTTCTCAATATCCTTATAGAGGCTTTTCTTTTCATTTTCCAATGACAAGCGGGCATTATTCTCTTCCAAACGCGCTGTTTTTACCTGATTCCTGGTAGAGAAGCGGTCAAAAAGAGGGATGCTTAATGTGAAATAAATGCTTTTCTGCATATTGTTTTTAAACTGCTGATGAAAAGATGGATTCATTGCACCACGAGAATAATAGTAACCGGTATTGATTCCGGCACCCAAAGAAAGCTGCGGGTAATATCCTGACTTGACAACTTTTATACTTTTCACTTTACTCTGCAAAGAATAATGAGCTTGCTTTATTTGAGGCATACAGCTTAATGCCGAGGCATAAATCCCCTCAGGAGTGACAGACTCCATAGAAACTATACTTTCATCCAAAGAATCTACATCAAAATACTCCTCACCCTTCAACTCCATCAATTGCATCAAGTCAAGAAAAGAAAGCCGCAGCGAGTTCCTGGCTTCTGTTGCCACCAGTTCATCATCAGCTAATTGAGCTTTTATATCATATAATTGAGACTGCGGAACTTTTCCATTCTCTATCAGAATCCGTGTTCTGATTTCTTGTTCTTTTGTCAACCGGATTTGTTCTTGAGCGATACGATAAATTTCTTTATTCAACAGTATCTGAAAATAATAGTTAGTTACATTGAGTGACAAATTGTTTTCTATCAATTCCTTATTTGCCTCGGCCGCCAATACATCGAATTTATTTCGGGAAATGGATGCACTTGTTTTGAATCCGGTAAAAAGAAGCATTTCGGTACTGGCAGAGAATGAAGAATTTTGTATGTTTCTATCCTCATAGGTATTATCCTGATTCAAAGCCCTGCCAAAAGAAAAACGTTGTGAAGCTCCTACATTCAGATTGGGCAGAAAACTGCTCTTCAGTGTATTTCTCTCTACTTTTAAACTTTTAATCCGGTTTTGACTCTGTTTCACCTCTATATTGTGCAGTATGGCATAATCTATACATTCTTTGAGACTCCACTTCTTATTTTGTGCTTGCATATTTGCTATCAATGCGATGGCTGCAACAGTTACAACTATTAACTTTTTCATACTATTCATTCTTTAACCTATTTCATCAAACTGTTCCTTCCACAAACGATGATACATTCCATCCGAATTGAACAATTCTTCATGAGTACCTGCCTCAACTACTTGTCCCTTATCAATCACCACAATCTTATCTGCATTCTTCACTGTACTCAACCGATGAGCAATCACGATAATCGTTTTCCCCTTCCGTGCCAATGCATCAAGTGTCTGCTTTACATAGCGTTCGGAAATAGAATCAAGCGAAGATGTCGCCTCATCAAAAATAAGTATCTCCGGCTCTTTATATAAGGCACGCGCTATAGCAAGCCGCTGCCGCTCGCCACCCGACAAGGATGCACCATGTTCACCGATATAAGTCCGGTACTCCTTAGGCAAACCATCTATAAAATCCTTTAAACCTAATTGTTCCGTCAAATCTACAATTTTCTTCATGTCCGGATGCAAATCGCCTACCGCTATATTCTCTGCAATGCTGCCGGCAAATAATTCAATCTGTTGAGGTACTGTTCCCACCCGGCGACGAAGACTGCGGTTATCTATTTGCGCAATATCATAATCGCCTATGCGAATGCGGCCCTCCTGTATAGGATAAATATGCTGTAATAACGAAATCAAAGTCGTCTTGCCCGACCCGCTTTCTCCCACTATAGCAGTAGTCTTCCCCTTTTCTATCTTCAAGCTCAATTCCTTGAACACATCCTTGCGCGAACCATAGCGAAACGAAACATTCTCAAACATAATATCGCCCACCATATCCGGTTCTAATATTATCTTTTGGTTATTATCCTGTTCACGTTCCAAGTCCATAATCTGGAATAAGCGGTCGGCAGCAATCAGTGCATCCTGGATAGTCTGATTGGAAGAAATCAGCGAGCCGATAGGAGAAATTACATAACCAACCAAAGAATAAAACACCATCAGAGCGCCGGGTGTCAACTCCTGATCAACCACCAAAAGACTTCCTAACCAAAGAACGGCAATCGTAATGCCTGTAGATACAAACTGAATGCCGCCTTGCGCCATAATGGAACCATATATACTGCGATATGTATTCTTTAATAAATGTACGAAACGAGTTTCCGTCTTCAAATTAGCATATTCTTCTATACCGAATCGTTTGATAGTAGAAATAGAATTAAGAGATTCCACCAATTGCGCTTCCAAATCAGCACTACTTTCCATAATACCGCGCTGATATTTCCGGTTCAATTTGTTAAACCCCCAGAAAATAAGCAGGAATAAGGGAGCAGACACTAAAGTAATCAATGCCAACTCCCAGGAATAAACAAACATAAGGCATACAGAGAAAACAAGAATCATGATGTTAACCACCAAATCCAACGAAACATTATTGATAAAATTACGGATTTTCACTGCATCATTGACGCGCGAAATAATTTCACCTACGCGCATCGTATCAAAGAATTGTTGAGGTAAAGTCAACAGATGCTTATAATATCCCAAAATAAGTGCAGCATCAATCCGTTGCCCTGTTTTTAAAGCCAGAATACTTTTCATTGCTCCGATAAAAGTCCGCAATAACAGGATGACCAGCATGATAACTCCCATGAGATTAAGCAAATTGATATTTTTATCTACCAATACATAATCTGTAATTTTACCTACATAGATGGAAGTGGATAATCCCAAGATACTATAAATAAGCGCACCAAACACGGCTTGCAGCATCACGCTTTTATGAGGAGCCAGCAGAGAAAAAGAACTTCTTTGTCATACCGGTTTTCATGTTTCCGGTCTTGAAAGTTTCTTCCGGTTCCAATAACACCAGTACACCGGTCCACATTTTCTCAAATTCCTGATTGGTCACGCGATGCATCCGCCCGTCACCCGGATCCATATATTCTATGTATTCTTTCTTTTTCTCCACCTTATATATCACTACAAAATGCTGAAGTTGTTCGTGTACTATAACATGAGCAATAACAGGTTTAGGAACAATATACAATGCCTCGAATTTAGCTCGCACTCCTTTAGCTGACAAGCCCAACTTATTAGCAGCCTCTATCAACCCCAAAATATTTGTTCCCTTCTGGTCGGTAAACGCATATTGGCGGATACGTGCAATGGGAAACTGCAAACCATAATAGGCACATACGGAAGCCAGACAAGCCGCTCCGCAATCCGTAATATCAAACTGTTTGATTTTAACTCCTTTTTTCATCTTGCATTCGTGTTTAAAATTTAGCCATCATTCTTTTATTCTCATATTGTTTGGGATTCGCCCAGTCGTCTATCTTCTGATACAACAAATCAAACAATGATCGCCGCGTTATCATAAAATGGGCACTGACGGTCATTCCCTTCTTTAAGACTCCTTTTTGTCCGCTTTTCAGCATCAGATAGTTACGTTCCATCCGGCATTTCACTTTATAGAATGAGTTTCCCTGACTGTCCGCCAGAAAGTCCGATGAAATTTCTGTTACTTTTCCGGGTAATGTTCCCCATTCATTATAATTAAATGATTCCACCTGTACATTGACCGGCATCCCGATATTCATAAAACCTATGTTCCTGGGCGTGACATATATCTCCATACACAAGGTAGAATCCGGACTGACCACTGCCAATGACTGCCCTGCCTGTATGCTGCTTCCTCTGTATATGCCCGAAAACTGGTCAATGGTTCCGCTCACCGGACTACGGACTATATAGAGTTCTTTATCTTTCAACTCCTGCTGCAAGGTGGTATTCATTTCACTACGGGAATTACGATAGGTATTCATATCTGCCTGCCATGTACTCAACTGGCTTTGTATCAATGAAGCCAATTCATTTTGCTGGCTCTGATACTGGAAATAATATTTATCATATTCTTCTTCTGAAATCACCTTCTTATCAAACAGGTTTTTATTGCGCATATATTCTTTTTTCCGCCTGCGCCAAAGAGGTTTCCAGTTCTTTTTTCTTTTTGATAAAATAGGTATATTCCTGCTGACGAACCGGAGAATGGAACACCACAGGGCATTCACCTTTTGCCAGATAAGCTAAATCTGTCAAATGTGCTTGATAATCATTCAGACGATTAGTCTGATAATTGATTTTATAATCGGAATTATTAGTTCGGAAACGGAGAAGGACATCTCCTTTGTTTACCCGATCGCCTTCGCGTACATAAACAGAATCTACCAATTCTGTTATAGCCGATTTTATTTCGGTTTTTTCAGTCACCGGCCTCACTACCCCACTTCCCTGCACGGAAATGTCTACATAGATAAAAGGCAATGCAATAATAGCGGCAGCAACGGCAGCCAATACTCCCAATAGATAATCTGGGATTTTGTGGTGTGTTGATAGATGTATGTTTCAATACTGTTCTCTATCCATTCGTTTGGTAATAACATAACATTTCTACTTTTACTGATTTATACCGCAAAAGTAAAAGGAAAGAAAAAGGAAATGTGTTATCGGATTGTTATCATTAGGTTAATTATTTATCCATAAAACATGATACATAATTCTTATAATTCTCTATTCTGCTTTCACTGTACATTTATATTCTATCGCCATCCATTCCCAACTGCTTTATCAAACTAAAATTATTCAGAAAGATAATGCTACTTCCTATTATAAGGAATTACGGGAAATTTTATTTAGATATTTTTTTAAGTAAAGAAGCTAGGACAGAAGAGCCAACAAGAGCAAAAGCACCCCCACTGAAAGATACAATTAAATCTTGTACACTATAATACCTCCAAATGACAAAAAGTAATAACATGCACATAATTATATAAATAATTCTGTAGATAAAAGTTTTGTCGCTATATGGAAAGACTATTATAGAAGGGAAAAAAAATAGGATATAAAATGAACTGTCAATATCAGTCCAAAACCTTAATATAAACATTATTATAATAAATATTAAAGACACACATATTCCAATATAATTTTTACTTTTCATATTTTATGTATTTCAATTATTACATATTTCAAATTTTTAATAGTCCGTTAAAAATTCAACATATTGGCTAAGCGGCTTCTGCCACTATGCCAAAGAGTTCTTTGATAAGTTTAGCATTAAATGTTCTGTTCGGCTTCATACCGGACTTGCTAAAAATTCTTTTGAGCATATAAGTGTTACTCAAATAGGCTTTTAGCAGTCCGATGGAGAGCGACGGATAGTACCGTTGGCGCATGACCTTTGCGATGTTTACCGAAGCCGGTGACGCATTGAAAGCGAAGTCAAGTTTCTTCAAGTCTCTTGCCTGGCAATCATTGAGTCCAGTAAACTGTTTGGAATCCCGGAAGCAGAACTCGATTTGGAATCGTGTACGATAGTATTCGATGATGTCTTTGTCCGACATTTCAAGATCGGTGGAGAAATAGATTTTGTGTTCTCCTGATTCTGCGTAATGAACCACGACTTTGATGTTTCGTTTCATTGCCTTTGAATAGGCCTTGACAGAGTAGGCTCTTCCTCCTTCGATGTCGAGGACCTCGCAACGCTGAAGGTCGAGTTTCTTAAAATCAATCTTTTCGCCTTTGATGCGTGGTCGTCCCCGTTTGCCTGTGCGGACACCGTCATGTGAATACCACAAGGCGGCATCATCACGCAGACGGCTGATGACATGGAATCCCGGCAGACAGGCTTTACCCACGAACTTTGCCTTTGAGAACCAGGCATCTGCAACGATATAACGTGTTATGTCAAGCAACTTGTCCCTGTATTTGCGGAGTACGTCAAGATACCAGTCAACAAGGTTGTACTCTTCGCCTTGCTTTTCCAGATACGCCTTGTCCGGTGTCTGCTCCGCACATAGCATCATACAGTCCCGACTGTCAATGTCGACAATGCCGATACCGAGAATCTCCAGTCCCCGTTTCATTGCAGAAGCGCATCCCGACCAGAACTTGCCGATATAAGGAGTCTTCTTTCCCGACTTTGAAATGTAGCTTGCGTCGATGGCAATGGCTTTTCTTGTACTTTCACCAAAATGCTGCCGCATGAGGAAGAGGTTGAACTGCATCCGGTCAAACTCACGTTCAAACAACTGGCGGAAGCGTTGCTCTGAGCTGTCTGAGTAACGCCCCATTTGGGTGAAATTAATCTTTCTTGGCAGTACCATATACAAAATCATGAGTTGGATGAATGCTGTTTTAAAACTTTTGCGTAACTTCGCAGAACAACTTTTCAAAGCATCGGTTACGATTTCCTCATATTGGTCAAGTGCTGTTTTGTTCATTACTTTAATGTGTGGTGGTTTACCATTAAAGATGCTGAAAATCAGTTACTTGACCTATTTTATCTTGCTAAATTATTTAAATTAACTTGTTTATTTTCAACGGATTAGTTACAAATTTAACGAAGTATTAATCTTTCAAATTCATATCTTTTACAAATATCACCACAACAAGTCAGTTTCTGAGAAGTAGGTATACCTATCTTCTAATTAACAACTATATCGAATAACCATTTTATTGATTGCATAAGATAATAAAGCACCTATAAAAGTTGCAATTATATCTTTATAATCAAAAGTCAATCCTATAACTTCATAGCATATCAGCCCCAAACAAACTGCCATACTATAATATATTTCCTTATATACCAATTTCTGTGTCAATGCCATGCCCAAACAAGTCGCTATAGGAACTCCCCAAATATTAGTAAAGGTATCTGCAAAATAAAAATCATATATACCATTTTCATAAATATAGGGTCTATAAGCAAAATTGATAACAGAAATAACAAGGAGTAAAGAAACACAGACTATAAAAAATACTAATCTTGTTCTTTTAGACAAATACATAACATTGTCTCTTTTGAAAATAATCAGGCGTCCCATAATATCTTAATTGAATGCGCCATACTAATATGGCACATTCAATTTTAAAGTTAAACAAATTATTTATAAGGCATTACAGAAGGAGCAAAATTATTTGCCTCAAATCCATTATACTCACATTGGAATAAAAAGCCAAGTAGTTCCCAAACATTTTTTAAACCACCTGCGATATTTATTTCTTCATATTTTGATAAACTAATATAATACTTTTCCATTTTTTTAGATGATTATTTATTCCACATAGCATTAGCTGCATCTCGACCGGCATTAAATGATTCTATGGTTTCGCCAGTATGAAATGTTAAATCATAAAGCATTCCACCTAAGAATGTACCAACAACCCAATCCCAAAAGCCTCCTGAAATGTGTTTCTGTGCTTGCAAATCTAACTCTTTAATTAAATTATCCATAATATTAAATATAATTATTGTTTTCTATTTTATAAAATTTATCGATTCAATCATTCTGCATCTAGATAGAAGCTACCAGCAAATAAGATCTGCTAATGGCCCATATATTTTACGAAGTTCTTCCATCTGTTCCTCCGTAGGAGGCACATAACCTCCCGATACCTGTACATGTTCCTCACCACTGAGTGGCTTCATAATGTAATAATCATTACTTTTCATACTTCATTTTGTGTTTTGTTGTTATATACTAAAAAAATAATTCTCTAAAACGGCTGGGTACTACAAATACACTAGTCAGACTAGTACTGCTACTGTAAATATAGCATCCACCATAAATATTCATACATTCTGCTAACGTCAGCGTTTCCATTTTATTAAATTTTTATCGTGTTTTGTGTTTGTGTTATTATTTCCCTTATTTATAGACTCGGGCAGTCCCTTATTCTTCGTCTGAACAAGCGGTGAGCAAAAAGATGAGGCATGCCATTCATCCGTTTCCCTTCCTGATCTTGTTCGTTTATACTCGTTTATTTCATATCTCTCTGCTTGTTTTGATGCAACAAAGATAAGCTGTCTTTTTCTTACCCCTTTGTTATTGAATTGTTATTTTCACATGAACTACTTTTACACGCTAAAATCAAGCGAAGAATTTCTGAAAAGTAGGCATACCTATCTCTTATTCACTCGTTTGAACAACAGAAAAATTAAATAAGTTAATAATCCACTGATATATGTTGCTATCAAATCATAAAAATCAAAAGTTCCAAATGGAATTATTTCATATAAAGTAAAAACAAAAATACTATAAAGAATAGCTTTAGATAAACTCTCATATTTTCTCATAGCCAATAATAACAAAGAGAGAGAAGGCACTGCTACCAAATTTCCTATTGTATCAGCCAAATGAAAATCAAAAATATGATTCTCATAAATATACGGTCTGTAAGTATTGGATAATACAATACCTAAGATAAAGAAAAATCCAGAACCCATATAATACAGCTTTTTCCTCATAATGCAATCTTTAAAGAGATGAGTGCATCTTTATAAAACACACTCATCTTTTTGTTATCAATTAAAATACTCTACCACAAACATCGGCACCATTTTCTTGTGTTAGTCCATGACATAATTTGCCAAACATCTCACAAACCCAGTTACTAAACTCTGAACCACCATATATTAATGTGGCATCTTCTGTGTTTATAACACTAAACAAGTTATTAATACTTTCCATTTTAAAATCCCTCTGATAAACCTTTATTAAAACTTTCAACACTTTCATTCCAGTTGGATACAATATCGTAAGCAAGACTTCCTAAAATCCACCAAGGGAAACCACCATTCACTTCTTTCATTTCATCCAAATTCATCTTCTGCATCAAAGCATTTTCTTTAAAATTTTTCATAATAATAAATTTTTAATTGGTTAATAAAATTGTGTTTGTATAAAAGCTACCAGCAAATAATATCTGCTAATGGCCCATATATTTTACGAAGTTCCTCCATCTGTTCCTCCGTAGGAGGCACATAACCTCCCGATACCTGTACATGTTCCTCACCACTGAGTGGCTTCATCATGCAATAATCATTCTTTTTCATACTTCATTTTGTGTTTGTGTTATTATTTCCCTTATTTATAGACTCGGGCAGTCCCTTATTCTTCGTCTGAACAAGCGGTGAGCAAAAAGATGAGGTATACCATTCATCCGTTTCCCTTCCTGATCTTGTTCGTTTATACTCGTTTTTCCCATCTCTCTTTCGTGTTTGTTTTAATGCAACAAAGATAAGCTGTCTTTTTTTACCCCTTTGTTATTGAATTGTTATCTTTATGTTAATTGTTTGTCCATATAACTTGAGGTTTTGGATTTTTATCCTTCCTTGGTTCCCAATTATAGATTCTTTTCATGTCTCCTCCATAAATAGAAGTTTGTTCTTTACTGCTTAATGTTACTATTGTTTTTTCCATAATATTATATCTTTAAATTATATGTATGAGTTTTAGTTTGATGTTGCAAACATAATAGGAAATTGTATAATAATATGTTATCAAAATGTTATCCGATTTTAAGAATAAGTTATTATATTTGCTACATGATAAAGACTAAGTACTTGAAAATAATCACTGCCATAAGCTTAACCTCCATATTAGCATTACAATTAATGTGGTTATGCAATACTTATATACTTATCAGAAACAATATATCTGAAGAAATAAATCAAATTCTATATACAGGAATGGAAGACGAGGCTATTACTCGTCTTAATAAGACCCCTAAAGGAACAAATATAAAAGGAGAAGCAGCAACCGACAGCATCCCCGAAATCACTTATTTAGAAGAAGGACTCTATAACTTAGGTTATTATATCTCTATAGAAGACGTGGACTCCATCGCTTCCACTCTCCTCTTAGAGCATAAAATAAGCAGCGATTTCATATTGAATCTTATTAATCCGAAGACCGGAGAAGTGCTTCAACAAAGCAAAAAAGGAAACTTTTGTCTATGGAATGCCATTCACTCTAAGGAAATTCCTATCCGCACAGACCTATCACAAACTGTACAAATGATATTGGTGAATCCGCATTGGAGCATATTTGCACGCATGGGAATCTTGTTGCTGTCTACAGCGGTTATGGTAGTATTCGCTTTCATCGGATTGTTTTACCAAATAAAAATCATCATCACAGAAAGGAAAATAGCCCGGCTGAAAGAAGATTTCTCCTACGCCATGATTCATGACATGAAAACGCCCATCAGCTCTGCCATCATGTGCACCAGCAGGCTGCATAGCGGAAAGTTGGATGATAAGCCGGAAATAAAGAACCATTATTTTACTATTGTGGAAAATGAACTGGAACATTTGTTGGCTCTTTCCAACAAAGTGCTGACGCTGGCGAAACTGGAACAGCACAAACTGGAGATGAACAAAAAAGAAGTTCCATTATCTCCCATGATAGAAGACTTAATTGAAAAGTTCACCATAAAAACTGAAAAAACAATCCATTTCACTACAGACTTAAAAACAGAAAAAGTATATGCCGACGAAGAGTTTCTGAAGGAAGCAATCAGTAATCTGATAGACAATGCCATAAAATATTCCAAGGAATCGGTAAAGATAAACATCAGTTCTTCAAGTGATGCCAACCATGATATTATCAACATATACGACAATGGTATTGGAATTCCGCAAAAGACCAAAAGAAGATTTTCGAGAAGTTTGAGCGTGCATCGGCCATCAAACAAACCCGAAAAGGAGGCCCTTCAGGATTCGGACTAGGGTTGAACTATGTTTATCAGGTAATGGAAGCCCACGAGGGAAGAGTATATATTAACAGTATAGAAGGGGAATTCAGTGAATTCAGCCTGTTAATACCTAAAATAATAGAAAGCTATGATTAAACTATTATTAGTGGAGGATGATTCCACTTTCAGCTACATCGTAAAGAATGAATTGCAGGAAATTATCGGTGGCTACGAAGTGATAACCGCTACCAATGGTGCAGAAGGACTGAAAGCTTGGAAAGAATATCATCCTGATATTATTATTTCGGATATCGATATGCCTGTGATGAACGGTTATCAAATGGTGGAACGTATCCGCGAAATGGATGGGGATATTCCTATCTTGTTCACCTCTGCATTGACATCTCCCAAAGACGTGAAAGAAGGATATAAACTGGGGTTAATAACTATGTGAAAAAGCCCTTTGTGCCCGATGAATTGGACGCACATATACACGCCATCCTGAAAATGAAGGCAGGAGTCAAATTACGCAATGAAAATGAACACTATGCATTGGGACGCTTCACCTTGGATGCCAAACATGCCACACTGCATAACAATGAAAACGGAGAGAACAAAACCCTGACGGTGCGCGAAGCCCAAATACTTCAGCTCCTGTGCGAAAACATAAATGAAATAGTGGAAAGGAAGGCTATCCTAAGTCGCTTTTGGAATACGGAGGACGATTATTTTGCCTCACGCAGTTTGGATGTCTTTATCACGAACCTGCGGAAATCACTGAAAGATGAACCTCTCATCGAATTGAAGAATATCCGGGGAGTAGGCTTTGTATTATTGCTAAGCTGAAAAACACTCCCATGCCGCATTTAGTGATGTTAGAGCATACTGTCACTTCTACCTTCATAAAGACTAAATTGTTTCTTACTGTCAGCTAAGGACTTTTAAACGTAAGATTATTACAGTCACAGTCCATTCGGTCCACTGCGGGAAACTGTAGTAATTCTGCTTATAGAAAGGCTTAACCAACGTTCATTGGGGATTAATATCACTGTATCGAAGGAAGTATATTCTTGGCCGATTGAACCAATTCGGAAGGATAACCACACAATTCCAATATCCTGATGGCATTTCCCTCCTGCGCCACTCCTTTCTTCAGTTTATAATCAAATTGAAGTTTGTCATCGGCTATTGTTTCACTAAAGTGATATAAGTCATACTGACTATGAAGCAACGCGGTCAGTTCCAAATCATGTGTTGATGCAAGGACCAAATTATCCGTCTTTGCCAAATCCGAAAATACGGCAGAATTAATCGCTATTCTCTCCACTGTATTCGTCCCTTTGAACAGTTCATCGAAAACCAATAGATAATTTCCCTTTTTTCCTTTATCAAGAGCTGCTTTCACATTCTCGACTTCTTTAAAGAAGTAACTTTTCCCTTCCAACAGATTATCTTCTGTGTGAATCACAGAATAAAGATGTCTGTTTATATCTATCCGAAAGTCTTTTGCAAAACAAGTATTCAATGTCTTTGCTGTCAGCAAGTTAATGGCAACAGTGCGGATAAAACTGGTTTTTCCCGACATATTGGAGCCGGTTATAAGCATGGACTTATCCGATAACGACACACTGTTAGAAACACATCCCCTTATCAATGGATGATATATACTATCGGCATACAAGCGTTCGCCCGATTTATTATCGGAAGGCTTGCAATAATAAGGAATCTGTTCACGCAAAAACGATATGGAACACAGCAAATCCAAAAAACCTACATAACAAAACACTTGTTCTATTTCTTCTTTTTCCTTTTGAATAAACCGAAAAGAGGTTACAATATTGATAGTGGAATATAACGTAAAAATATTAATAAGCTCAGTCAGCAGATAAACAATCATGGCCGAGTCGCTTTCTAACGCTATACCTAAACGGAATGAGCCCAGTTTGCGGACAAGCTCTTTCAAATTTCGGATAGTGTTCTCTATTTTAACATTTACAGACAGGAATGAGGGAACAGCACTTAAGTAATCGGCTGTTTTCAACAACTTATATAACTGGGGTACAGAGAAATAATAACATGAAAGAATGTTTTTCTGTTTAAAATGTAAGTATCCATTAAATATATAAGATACTAATAAAAATAAAAGAGGAACAGGTGAAGAAGGAATTTGAAACATCAAGATTAGAGATACAGCAGGTAACCACCTGCATATTTGGAGCAACAATAAATAACCGCGCGAATAGGTATGTTCTTTTTTCGGCCAAAATATCCACTATGGAGTAAGCATCCGGTTTATTCAACTTCTGAAGAGCATTTACCAGTTTATTCCGAAGCAGATAATCTGTTTGCAGTTGCTCTATGAATTGTTCATGCGCGATAACATCGGAAATCCTATCGGTACATAAAATATGATAAAGATATTGTCTTCCTACACAAGAAGAGGTGTAATCTAGCTGCTCGCACAAATCATCTAAGTTCAAATCTTCACAAACAGTCTCTGATAACGCTTCCTTTGCATCACCAAAACTTAAATATGAATGGTATGCTTTTATTCCTTTCTCCATATCCTGACAATTTTCCTTATTTACTTATACCCACAAAGATAAAATACTTTTCCGTAACTCTGTGTTATCGGATTGTTCATTCATATTCCTGTTTCAGTTTCAATACGAAACCGAAACAGGAATATTTGCTTCTTTTACCAACTCTGCAATTCTGTCCAACTCTTCGTGAGCAGCTTTTTTCAAATCATGGTCAGGAGTTTCACGGTCTATTGTATAAATCATCACTTGGCGGGGAGCTATTTCTTTTACTGCCTCCAACCAGGGAAGAACATATTCATCTGTCGTATTGTCCACACTTTTTCCTTGGCTTTCCCCCTTCATAAACATAGTTTGAATAATCAGATTACCCTTGAAAGCTTTCATCTCTTCTATAATCTCGTTTACATCATAATGTCCGGTAGGACGGTCTACTTTATTGATATAATCAACATTCACCGTATCCAGCTTCAAGATATTATTGTCTATCTTGTTTAATGCCTTAAAAACCTCCGCTTTATGAATGAAAGTAGAATTACTCAACACGCTCACCTTTGCTTGCGGAAAGTATTTATCACGAAGCGCTAACGTATCATCTATAATTCCTGCAAACTCAGGATGGGCAGTAGGTTCACCATTGCCGGCAAAAGTCAGGACATCCGGTTTTGGACCGTTTTGCTGCATATCGAGCAGACGGGCTTCCAAAGCTTCACGAACCTGCTCACGGGCAGGTAATTTCTTCTTCGGACGATGGTCTTTATTAAAACCACACTCACAATAAATACAATCGAAAGAACAAAACTTGCCGTCTTCGGGAAGAAGATTGATTCCCAAAGAAACTCCCAAACGACGGCTATGCACCGGACCGAATATAGGAGAAGGATAAATGACTGTTGACATAGTTATTTTTCTGTTGATAACAGTGCAAAAATACATAATGTTTTTAGAATTTCATCCTCAACTGCAAATAAAGATCACCCTTTGTACTTCCATCAATGGCCTCCAACGCCGAACCGATAACATCCCGATTTAAATAATGCGTCATCCGTATTTAGCTTGAACCATGATATGCTTATTCAATTCATAACGTACATTTATTGCCAGTCGCGTACCTTCATAATAAAATGAAGGCATGGAAAAAGCATAAAGCACATTCTTTTCATAAATGGTTAACCGCGAATCATAATCATCCGTATTAAACCAAACACAACTTATATCACATTGGAAAGGCAAATCATTGAACTTATAACCGGCACTCTGCGACAATAAGAAGCCGGTGGAAGCTGATCGGTTTCGATAGTTTACCCGAACATAATCTGCTATTGTTTTCAACAACAGTTTATCCTTCAGTGAATAATTCAACTGATAACGACATTTCTGTTGTATATAAGGAATCGTTTGCTTGATTTTATCCTCTGCCGTGAAATCCTTTTTCTTGTTTTTATAGCGATACCTTATGAACATTTCCAGTTGATAAGTAGGTGAATAACTTAGCTGAATCAAGCCGTCAAAACCTTTGGTTCCCGGTTCGCTAACCAAATACTTCTTCCATGGAAAATAAAAAAAGTCTCCATAACAACTCATCCTTATATATCGTAATAACTTAGTTTCCAATCCAATATAAAATCCACTTTCATTCTGTACACTACTTCCTTCTCCTATAGAACGACCATAAATACTTTGATACTTTGCATCATAATATCTGTTCATAACTATCAATTGTGTTCCTCCCTTCGGTGAATAACTCAACATATTCATAGTGGCAACAGCACCACTTTTATCAATAGCAGTCTCACCCAAAAAGGAAAAGTGCTTCCAAAAAAAATTTGTAATCTCCTCCTACATTATAAAAGTCTTTGCCTCGAGGATAGAATTTATTATAAGGTTTTAAGTCAGGATTCAACGGCTTTGTTGAAAACATTATAAACTGCTGTTAATCCTAACTCACAATACTTCCCATTATAATTTAAATTACTACCAATCACCTGATTAGTAATCATATTCTTCTTTTCAAATTCCCTGTATAAACGATGATATCCATCCTTTTTCAACGAAGTTATAAACCGGTTATTCACAATACCGTCCATCTTCCGGTAAGAATAAAAAGCATCTGTCGTCCACCTTTTCGACAACTTATAACTGGCTGCCGCTCCCTGAAAATAATTATATTCGTCTGTCGAAGAATGTTTGCGAATTCCCCGATTCTTATTTCCCAATGTAGAAAGCGTAGCTGTTTTTACCCATTCCGAAATCAGTGTTAATAACTAGTCCATAACCATAGCTTAAACGATAATTACCGATAGCCAATGATTTGATTCTGCCCATATTACGAATAAACAAGTACGGTGAATAAAAAATCATATCCTTTTCTGTTCTGTCCGGCAAAGAAAGGTTCGCCGGCATCTTTTTTCTGCCGTAAGTCCCAAATATATCTTATCCCGATAATGAAAACTATATCTCAGACTGTGATAATACCCATACCCCAAGTATTGTTTATTAGGATTCTTCTTCAATTCTTCCTTGGTGTGAAGCTTATACCCTGATTTAGTATAAAAGGAATATCCACACGTGTTGATAACTCTTGTTTTCCATATTTCAACACTTGTTTCAAAGTAGGCTTATATTCCTCTTTTTCAGTATGTTTAAAGCAAATAAATGGTTGTAAACAACGAATAGTCTGCCTGTTAATATCTTCAATCATCCACAATTCATTCTCACTAAGCATCGGTCCATACTTATAAAGATAATACAAGATATTTTCAATCAGCTTGTCAGACAAAAAAGGAAATCTCTCCAACTGCTCTTTTGTTGCCGTATTGATATTGATAGGATTTTCTCTTAACTCCGATAACTCTTCAAAATTATTCTCCCACTGAAAAACTTCTCCTCCTTCTTCATCAATTAATTGCTCTGCCAATTCCTCCCAAGCTTCTTGTGCTGATAAGTTATTCACAGAAAAGCCTATTGTAATACAAGTAATTAACATTGATTTCAACAATCTGTTCATTTTGTAATTTATTGGTGTGTTTTAAGTTAAATAGTTTTATTCAAAGCAAGAGTAACCACATTTCTTACTACTTTTGCATAGAAATGAAAAGGAAACTCTATATAGCTTTATTTCTTTCCTTTATAGTCATTGCTGCCTATTCTCAGCAATCGACAACGACTATAAACGGATACATGGTGCCTGTATGTGTATACAAAGGGGATACCATTCCTTCACTACGGCTACCTAATGTATACGTATTCAAGCCATTAAAATTTAAAAATGAAAAAGAAAGACGGGAATATTACCGCCTGGTAAGGAATGTAAAGAAGACTTTGCCTTTGGCTCGTGCCATCAACCGTGCCATTATCGAAACCTACGAATATCTGGAAACACTCCCTGATAAAAAAGCCAGAGAGAAACATCTGAAACTCGTTGAAAAAGGACTGAAAGAGCAATATACTCCTGTCATGAAGAAATTAACTTTTGCACAGGGCAAACTGTTGATAAAGTTGGTAAACCGCGAAACCGATTCTTCCTCATACGAATTGGTAAAAGCTTTTATGGGTCCCTTTAAAGCAGGGTTTTATCAGACTTTTGCCGCATTGTTCGGCGCAAGCCTGAAAAAAAGAATATCATCCCGAAGCGGAGGATAAGCTGACGGAACGGGTGGTATTATTGGTGGAAAACGGACAAATATAAATCCGGTTAGTTCCTCATTCTTTTATAGTTACTCTTTTCTAAACTTAATCAATTTATTTGCAAACTCCCAAAGTACAATGCCGGTAGTAACCGATACATTCAATGAATGTTTTGTGCCATATTGAGGAATTTCGATGCAACCGTCACAGGCATCAATTACTTCTTGTTGAACACCTTTCACTTCATTTCCCATTACGATGGCATACTTTTTATCCGGCTCAAGCTCAAGCTCGTCAAGCATGGTACTTCCTTCCACTTGCTCTATAGCCAACACCGTATATCCTTCATTATGAAGTTCTTCCACTGCTTCCAATGTATGCTTCACATACTTCCAGTCAACAGTATCTTCGGCTCCTAATGCCGTTTTGTGCATTTCAGGATGGGGAGGAGTGGCGGTAATACCACATAAATAAATACGTTCTACAAGAAAAGCATCCGATGTGCGGAATACGGAACCGATATTATGCAAACTGCGTACTTCATCCAATATCACTGCCAACGGTAACTTGTTTGCTTGCTTGAATTCATCTACTGTAAGACGGTTAAGCTCCGTTATTTTCAATTTTCTCATCTTTTTCTACATGCTATTAATATATATTGCAAAGATAATAACTAATTCACATAACCCTGTTGATAACGGTTGAAAACATGTAAAAAGAATGAGCATATCATTTCAAAAGTATTTCTTGCATATTTCAATAAAAGATATATCGAATGACAGAAATCAACAATCCAAAGAATAATTCAAGAACTTAAACCGACAATATCAACACAATTTAATCACTATTTTAGGCGTTCATAACCATAAAGTTTTTAACTTTGCATATTATCAACAGTTTGTTAATAGAAAAGATAAAGACTGTATTATCAGACTTTAAGCCCGTTGATTACTTATTCATATCTCTGCACTATGAATGAATAACTTCTCAGGCAAGAAAAGCAGTCTACTTTTTACTAACACTATTAACCGACAATTATCATCACTATAAATTCTTTTTTTTTAAGAGAAGAAAGAAAAAACATAGAAATAATGAATAAAGAGGAATGGTTGAAAAAAGGGGTATGTTGCCGAACCGGTGGACAAGACCTTAGATTTGAAAGCAGAGATAAATAAGTTGCGTAAAGAGAAGAATGCACTTATTTTGGGACATTACTACCAGTCGGGTGAAATACAAGATATGGCTGACTTTGTAGGTGACAGTCTGGCATTGGCACAATGGGCGGCTAAAACAGATGCCGATATTATTGTGATGTGCGGTGTACACTTTATGGGAGAAACAGCTAAGATTCTTTGTCCGAATAAAAAAGTGCTTGTACCTGATTTGAATGCCGGTTGTTCTTTGGCCGATAGTTGCCCTGCCGATGCTTTTGCAGAGTTTGTTAAAGCACATCCGGAGCATACCGTAATTTCATACGTTAATACAACGGCTGCAGTAAAGGCTGTGACTGATGTAGTGGTGACTTCCACCAATGCCAAGCAGATAGTGGAAAGCTTCCCGGCAGACGAAAAAATCATCTTCGGACCGGACCGTAACTTGGGAAACTATATAAATTCGATTACAGGACGTAATATGCTGTTGTGGAACGGTGCCTGCCATGTGCATGAACAGTTCTCTGTTGAAAAAATTGCAGCTTTGAAAAAACAGTATCCCGATGCGGCTATTCTGGTACATCCCGAATGTAAAGGGGCTGTTGCAAAGCTGGCCGATAAAGTAGGTTCTACGGCAGGTCTGCTGAAATATGCCATTGCCAGTGATAAAAAGGATTTTATCGTTGCTACGGAAAGTGGAATTTTGCACGAGATGCGTAAACAATGCCCTGAAAAGAACTTTATTCCCGCTCCTCCCGAAGACAGCACTTGCGCTTGCAATGAATGTAATTTCATGCGGTTGAATACCATGGAAAAATTATATAATACCTTGAAATATGAATGGCCGGAAGTGACAGTGGATGAAGCGATAGCCCAAGAAGCGGTAAAACCTATTAAGAAGATGCTGGAAATCTCGGAGAAACTGGGATTATGAAAATAAAAAGTCGTTTATTCCATACGTTTCAGAGTAAGGGCGACTTTTTGGGATATTAATAAACAATTTACTTTGGCGGAATAATGTGTCCTTAAGGAATCGTTTATTCCGCCAAATTTATTTTCGATAGGAAAATAAAAAGGATTATAGAATGAAAAAAAATACTATGGAAAAGAATAACGCTCCTTTTCAAGAATCGTAGGATAGGGGATTTTGTATGCAATTTTACTGCTGTAGTGCTGGGTATCATCCTTACTTTTATGGGAAGTGACTGGATAGAGAAACGGAATACGCAGCGGGATGTGAAGAGTGCGCTTCATTTGGTAAAAGCGGAACTACAGACTAACAGGGAAACCATTTTAGGCGGAAAACAGAGAGTAGAGCGGGAAATACGCGCTGCACAATTTTTATTAAGAAACAAGGATAGTCTTTTGGTGGTATCGAAAGATTCATTGGAGTATTATTCCAATATGCCTTTCCAAACTTCATTTATTACTTTTACTACTGATGCTTTGGAACTGATGAAGAGTTCGGCGCTTTTTCCACAAATAAAAGATAGGCAGCTGGGGTTGAGTATTATTCAGGCTTATGCTTCTATAAAGTCGGCTGATGTGCTATATACTACTTATCAAACCTTGAAAAAAGAACGGAATGACTGCCTGGATGCAAAACCGGAAGTGAAGCGTATCTATGCCCAGAAACTTTCTTTCGCTTTGTTATGGAGCCGCTTGTTGGCCATAGACGAAGGATATGATTTGTTGGTTCAGATTCCTAATATGATAAATCCCGAATCTTTTGATTATTTTATAAAAGAGATAGACTCTACTATACAAGCTATAGAGAAATATGAATGAGGATTGATAGAAGTAACAAGTGATAGAACTATAATTTGCAGAAATAACTTAGGGATATATGAAAAAGTTACAAGTTGGTTTTGATGCAATGTTACGTGCTACACCTACTGCATTTCATAAGTATATGTTTAATCGTATCAATTGGAACAATCCATCAACTGTAAGGACAGAGTCTGCCTGCCCGAATGCATGAAGTGAACTATTTTTGGGCGAGCGAACCTCGCCCCTACTAGCAAAATGATATTTTTATACTACCCTTTTCACTTTTTACGCCTTCAGAAACCGGCAAAGCTTTTCCACCGCCAATGCACGATGGCTGATTTTATTCTTCGTCTCATTTCCCAGTTCGGCAAACGTTTGCTCATATCCTTGAGGCATAAAGATAGGATCATACCCGAAACCGGAGTCACCGCGTTTCTCTTTGATAATCTCACCTTTTACTACGCCTTCGAATAAATGCTTCTTTCCATTCGTTATTAAACAAATAACAGTGCGGAACTGTGCTTTTCTATTTTGTACTCCTTGCATATTCTGCAATAATTTCTGCATATTGGCTTCCGCATTATGTCCTTCTCCTCCTGCATAACGGGCAGAGTAAACACCCGGTTCTCCATTTAGTGCCTCTACTTCCAGACCCGTATCGTCGGCAAAACAGTCCAAACCGTAGTGTTCATAAATATACTCAGCTTTCAACATCGCATTACCTTCCAGTGTATCAGAAGTTTCGGGGATATCAATATCGCAATGGATATCTTTCAAGCTCAATAATTCTACTTTCTCTCCTAGAATAGCGGATATTTCATCCAGTTTATGAGCATTGTTTGTAGCAAATACTAATTTTCGTTTCATCTTACATCGTATTTATTGAATGCAAAGATACTGAGAATGAACCAAAATAAGGTGATTCCTGACAGAATAAATATAGCCGGCAAGGAAGATAGCAGTCTATTTTGTTATGTTTACTTCGGATAGCAATCAGACTCCATATATAAAGCCAATCGGCTCTTGACATATTCATTAATTTCTACCACCGATTTATTAATCGGTGGTAGAAATTAATAAATCAGTGGCACTGATTATAGAACCGATGGTGATGATTAATGAATGCAACGGTTCGTTGTAAAGAATGTATCAGCTCGCCGGACGAAATATCTATTGTCCCGTTTAGGTTATTAAACCGGCATCTTGTGTGTTACTGTGGAAACTCCCCTACAAACTTATCTTATATGTAATGACATTCTAAATAAACTTATAAACATAGTTAATTAATAGTTCTTTTTCGCCTTTAAATGATAACGACTAAAAATTTAGTCATATATTTAGTTCGTACTTATCAATCTAATAAGTTATGGAACTAACAAAGGCAGAAGAACAAATATTGCATTATTTATGGAAGTTGGAGGAAGCTACCGTACAGGATATACTTTCGTGTATGGATGACGCAGGAAAACCTTCGCGCACTACCGTATCCACTATTATTCGTATTCTTGAAAACAAAGGGGCGGTCAGTCATAAACCGGGTACAGGGCGCGGTTACATTTATTATCCTTTGGTTAAAAAAAGAAGAGTACTCCCGCAAACAGCTTTTTTGGCTTTATCAGCCGTTATTTTGATAACTCCTTTTCATCCTTGGCTTCTTTTTTTGCCAAAGAAAGTAATATGACGGCAGAAGAGTTGGATGTACTGTTGGAAGAAACCAGACGGAAACTGAAAAATGAAAAAGGGAAGGAGTAATTATGTGGATATTACTCTTAAAAATTTGTTTGCTGACCACCCTTTTTTATAGTTTATATCATTGGGCATTGCGTGGAAATACCTTTTTCAGATTTAATCGGGTATATCTTTTTTAAGCGGGAATGTTTATAGCTTTAGCACTGCCTTTTATCCCTCTATATTATGCTGTGCCAACGGTCAGTGAGACTGATTTGCCGGAAACGGCTTTTCGGATTGGCAATATCATAAGTATAGAAATGAAAGTCAATGAATCTGTCAATTTCAGTCAGATAGGTTGTCTCATTTATATTTCGGGACTTATTGTACTTTTGTTATCTCGTATGTGGACTGTTTTCCGGTTGTTCCGATGTATTCGCAGCGGTTCAAAAGAAGTTTTTGCGGTATTGTTTCGATAGAGACACCGATGGTTCAATCTTCTTTTTCTTTCCTTCGTTATATAGTGCTTCCACAAGGGATAAAAGAAGTGGATAAAAATGTGATTCTTGCACACGAAGAGACTCATATTCGCCAATGGCATTGCGTTGATTTATTGTTGGGAGATATTTTTTATATCATACAGTGGTTCAACCCTATTGCTTGGCTGTATAAACGTGACTTGGTGGAAAACCATGAGTTTTTGGCGGATAGTAATGCCGGGAATGTGGCGGGAATGGATGTTTATAAGGAGACACTTACCCGATATTGGTTATATGGAACCATGAAAAGTTTGGTTAATCCGTTTGCATATTCTACCCGATTAATGCGTCTTTCCATGTTGAAAAAGCCTTCTTCTCACGGCATACAAAAATGTTGGACAGTAGCTCTTGTTCCTTTATTATTGCTGTATGTCTGGATATTTGCAGTTCCGGTATCGAGTGCAGAGGTTACAGATCTTCAGCAGGTAACGCTTATGGGGAAAATTACAGATGAAACAGGACAGAAAATAGTAGCTGCATCTGTATTTGTTCCTCGAAAATCATTTGGAACTATCAGTGATATCGATGGGAACTATCGGTTGTCGGTTGGGAAAAAGGATACGGTTTATGTTTCGATAGCCGGCTATGAAAAACAAAAAATATGTGTGTCCGATTATGCTGTAGAAAATGGTAAGTTAATGATTGATGTGCTTTTACAATCTTTAAAATAGTTATGTTATGAAACAGTGTCTACTATTATTTACTTTTTTATGTGTGGCTATATTGCCATCCTTTTCACAGCAGAAAATTGATATATTGGGCAATGCAGGAAAAGAACAGGAAATCAAATTGAGTGAGGTAGCCAAAAGTGTTCGGGTAATTCCATTGGAAACAACGGAGGAATGTCTATTGGGTACTGATTTAAAAATATACTATGGTGAAGAATATATTTTTGTATGTGATCAAAGAAAACCGGGAGCTTTTTATCGCTTCTCAAAGGATGGAAAGTTTCTTAATAAGATAGGCTGTTCGGGAGAAGGACCGGAAGAGTATATTCGTTCCCTTTCTTTTTCTGTGGATGAGGATAAAAAAGAGCTTTGGGTGGTTGATAGTAGAGGAAACAACTTTGTTATTTACTCGTATGATGGAAAATTTATGCGTAAAATACCTATTCATAATGCTTATACTTATCAAGTGGTGTTGAGGGAAAATGATATTATTTATGCTAATAATATGTTTTATCATAGTTCAAAAATTATGAACTGTTGAGAGCTTCTCGTCAGGATGGAAAATTAATACAACGAGTACGTTCTACTGTTCCGGAAGATTATAAAATCAGATTATTATTGAGAGAGCCTTTGCTATATACTTATCAAAATGAGGTGTATTATAAGAATCCGTTGAAGAATGTTATTTGTGTATTGCGTGATGGTTTGAAGCAGTATAGAAGATATGAATTGAATATCGGTATGGTGGATAATGAGAATCGGGATGACTATTTTAATCCCAAAAAGAATCGAAATATGATAAATATAGCCGGTGTATATGAAACAGAAGATTTCTTGTTGTTTTTTTATGGTTATAAAGAGAAAGCTTATTGGATGCTGTGTTCCAAGCAAGACTGGATGTGCAAGGCTAATAATTATGAAGATTGTTTCACAGATGACCTTTCCCCTAGTGAAGAAAAAGTTTGTTTGTCGTTCGTTTACTTCTGTTACTCAGCGTCATCTGATATCAATACGCGAAGATAAGGAAGGAGATGCTAATCCGACTCTGTTGGTAGCGGAATTAAAATAAAGAACATTATTAATTTAATAAAAAATGAATATGAAGTATCTGTTTTCTTTTTTTATGCTTGTGCTGTGTTTTGTCGGTTTCAGCTCAAAAACCTGTGGTCATTAATTTGGCAAAAGCCATCAGTGAATCCCCTAAAGAGATAATGTTAAACGAGTTGGCTTCAGATATCAGGTATGTGCCTTTGGAGACAACCGATGATTGTCTGATGAATAATGAGTTCTACATCATGCAGTATACAGGGGAAGACATTATTACAAGTGGCATTTTTCATTTTGATAAGAATGGAAAGTTCCTCAATAAGATTGGAAGTAAAGGTCAGGGTCCGGAAGAATACTTGCAAGGTTTATTTGCTTTCGGCGATTGGAAAAACAAGTTATTATATGTTCAGAACTGGACTACTTTGACTTGTTATGGATTTGACGGAACGTTTGTGAGGAGTGTTCCTACACCCCAATTAAATATGGGAGCAGCCGGATTGTTTGACGAGAATCATATTTTGTATAGTAATGATATTTATTATGCTGACAAGGCGAATCCGATACAGTTATATATGGTCGACAGTCAGAATGGAAAGACTGTAAGTAAGTGGCGTGGTCATTTGGAGGAGAATAAGAAATACGGTATGATTCTGACTTCCCGTGATTTTATGTATAATTATGATAATAGTTTGTTCTATAAGCCGGCCTTGGAGAATGTAATATTTAAGATTTTATCGCCCAAAAAACGTCAGTTGGTTTATAAATTCGATTGTTCCGGCAAAGATATTGATGTATCTGCTGATGAAGTTGACCCTAAGAAAAGATTTCAGTTTCTATCGGTGTATTGGGCTAAGGAAACAGCTCAGTATTTGTTTGTGAATTATGGAATGAAGAATATTTCTCGTTTGGGAATATATGATAAAGAGAAGAAAACCTTTACTAATGTTACTATTAAAGACAATCTGGCCGGTGGCTATGATATCCATCCTGCATGGACAAGTGATGACAATCATTTACTGATGGTCTATTATGCCGGTGGACTCCTGCAAGATAAAGAAAAGCGTTATTCAACCGGTCTCTTGCCTGAGAGAAAAAAAGGAACTGGATGAGTTGCTGAAAAATATAAAAGAGGATGATAATCCGGTTGTCATTTTAGTGACTTTGAAACCTAAGAAAGATAATAAACAGTAATAACATTTATTGCAAGATGGTCGGACTTGATTTTCCAATGAGGGCAGATATATCGTCTTGTTCACATAATTCACATTCGATGAGCATGAATGATGTCTTTCACAATGATTTCCCATAAACAGGTGGTTTCGGCAGTTGTTATGTGTGAAAGAAGATATGCAATAAACTTTCTATCGGGTTAGTTCTTGCTTTTTGTGATGAGAACGGACGATAATTCTTCATTAAAAAGACCTTGAGATTTTAAAAAAGTTCCTGGAGTTTTTTGAAAATACTTCCATCTTTTTTGATATGCCGTTGGCATGTACTTATTTATATAGATTGTTTTAAGAAAATAACAGTCCGAAATGATTGCCAAGCAATAGATTTTATTAAATTTGCATTTGCGGTATATTTAAAACAGAAGGGTTTATGAAGTGGAAATCGGATTTATTTAACAATATAGTCCGCATGGGAATATATTTGTTGCTTTGGGGCGTTTCATCAGACATGGTTGCTCAAGAGGATGTGAAACGCATTGTTCGTGACAGTGTGCGGACATCGTCCGAAATACAGGAAGGAAACTCTTTTTCTGTTTCTTTTTCTGCATGAAGATTTTTCTGTGTCGGATGAAAAGACTTTAAGTTTTCCTCTGCCCCAACCTACTCCAACCGATTCTTTACTTCGTCTTTCTTTAAAGAAGCCACTTGTTCTTCCTTATTATACAAATCCTTCACCTATGTTCAGGGAGATTACAGCACCGGAGGGATAATAAAAGGATTTGAAAATGGAGTGTTTTATGGTTCGGGAGAGCAGACTGCTTTGCCTGGTATCGGACTGATGAATAAAGCTTCGTTGGGATACATGTACAGGTTCAATCCCCGATGGAGCGTACAGGTGGGTGTCGATGCCATGAAAATGAATATGCCTTTCGCTGTTGGGCAGTCTTTCGGAACTTCGGGTGCAGTGATGTATCGGGCTTCAGACCGTGTTGCCTTTAAAGTATTCGGTTCTTATTATAGAGGTCAGACGTATGGTATGGAATCGCACAGTTATGGTGCCAGCATGACGGTGGATATGAGCGAACGGTTCAGTGTGGAAATGGGAATGCAGCGCTATTACAATCCTTTGCGTGGAGGTTGGGAAACGGTTCCGGTAGTAGTTCCTTGTTATAAGTTCAATAAGTTTAATTTAGGGATAGATGTAGGCGGGTTGATTTACGAGATTCTTCACAAGGTGGTGATTGACAAGGACAGGAGCAAGATGGGTAATCCTACCCTTGGGCCGCCGTCCCACTTTCAGATGCAGGGGCGGTGAAACAAGGGATAGAATTTATTTTATTTTCAATTTATCGAACCCTTCGCCATACACTCCCACTACATTGCTTTGTGAGATGAATGCATTGGGGTCAATATCTTTCACCAAGCGGAATATATCCAGTGACTGGCTTTTTTTTGCCAATACCACTACGACCTTTATGTTTTGCTTGCTGTACCAACCGGTACCGTCCAGCAATGTTACTCCGCGGTCAATTTGTTTGGTGATGCCTTCGGCTATTTCATCATGCTTACGTGAAAAGATGAGGAATTGAACAGACTGACGTGTACTGTTGATTACATAATCAATCACAATACTCATGATGAACAAGACACAAAATCCGAATAATACTCGCTTCCAATCGTGAAAGATAAAATAGCAGGAAGAAATAATGACGATATCACAGTACATCATCATTCGGCCTAACGTTACATCCTTATATTTATTGATAATCCAGGCTATGATATCTGTCCCTCCGGTACTTCCGTTATTGCAGAACACAATGCCAATGCCGAAACCTAACAATCCTGCACCTACTACACAAGCCATGAACTCTTGTCCGGGACCTAATAATTGTGGTAAGTTACCATCCGGCCCTTTTAATATTGCCTGAAAAAGCCAAAGCAGAAATGTCAGCATGAAGATAGCGTAAACTGTTTTCAAACTAAACTTGGGGCCGAGTATCTTCAATGCGAATCCTAAGAAGAGTGCATTGATTATGAAATAGGAAACTTGAATTTCCACACCCGTCACATAATAGATGATAGCCGAAATACCGGTTACTCCACCTGTGGTTATTTGATAGGGCAGCAAAAATGCTGCCCATCCCAATGCATAACACATCAGTCCGAAAGTAATGGACAAATAGTCCTTTACATCTCTACCAAGTCTGATTTTTAGAATTTTATCCATAGACGATTATAGTACGATATTTACAATCTTCTTCGGAACGATAATTACCTTCTTCGGGGTCTTGCCTTCAATCCATTTCTGTGCCTGCTCGTCTGCCATAACGGTTGCCTGAATGGTATCATTGTCAGCATCAGCAGGGAATTCCATGGTGAAGCGTGCTTTACCGTTGAATGAAATAGTATATTTCACACTATCTTCCTTCAGGTATTCTTCATTGAATACAGGCCATTGTGCATCGCATACGCTGGTGGTATTGCCCAGTGCTTCCCACAGTTCTTCGGCGAAATGGGGGGCGAATGGTGCCAACAGGACGATCAGATGGCTTAATACTTCCTTGTTGCGGCATTTCAGGCTGCCCAATTCGTTGACGCAAATCATGAAAGCGCTGATAGATGTGTTGTAAGAGAAGGTTTCAATGTCTCCGGTTACTTTCTTAATCAGTTTATGGATGGCTTTCAATTCTTCTTTGGTCGGTTCTCCTTCTACCGGCAGGAATTCATCTGTACGGCTATAGAAGAGGTTCCAGAGTTTTTTCAAGAAACGGTGTACACCGTCAATACCATTGGTATCCCAAGGTTTGGATTGTTCTACCGGACCGAGGAACATTTCGTACATACGCAAGGTGTCGGCACCGTATTTTTCGACAATCATGTCGGGATTGACTACATTGTACATTGATTTACTCATTTTCTCTACTGCCCAGCCGCAGATGTATTTTCCATCCTCAAGGATGAATTCGGCATTGTTGTATTCGGGACGCCATGCCTTGAATGCTTCGGTATCCAATACATCGTTTGAAACAATGTTCACATCCACATGCAGCGGAGTAGTTTCATACTGGTCTTTCAGGTTCAATGATACAAAGGTGTTGGTATCTTTGATACGATATACAAAGTTGCTTCGTCCCTGTATCATTCCTTGGTTTACCAATTTCTGGAACGGTTCTTCCTTGATACTTATGCCCAGATCGTGAAGGAACTTGTTCCAGAAACGGGAATAAATCAAGTGACCGGTGGCGTGTTCGGTACCACCTACATAGAGGTCTACATTCTGCCAGTAATGGTCTGCTTTTTCCGATACCAACGATTGGTTGTTGTGCGGGTCCATATAACGCAGATAGTATGCGGATGAACCGGCAAAGCCCGGCATGGTGTTCAGTTCGAGCGGGAATACATGGACGTTGTCAATCAAAGAATTTTCCACTACTTCACCTTTTTCCACATCCCAAGCCCACTTGGTGGCATGTCCCAATGGAGGTTCGCCTGTTTCGGTAGGCAGGAACTTGGCAACTTCGGGAAGTTCAAGCGGTAACTTAGATGAATCAATCATGTAAGGCATACCGTCTTTGTAGTATACCGGGAACGGTTCGCCCCAATAACGTTGGCGTGAGAAAATGGCATCGCGAAGACGGTAGTTCACTTTTACACGTCCCAAATTGTGAGCTTTTACATATTCTTTGGTAGCTGCAATAGCTTCTTTGATGGTCAGACCGTTCAATGAGAGGTCACAGTAAGGGGTAGCATCTTTGCGGGGAGAGTTGCACACAATTCCTTCTTTGGCATCGAAACTTTCTTCGCTTACATCGCAACCTTCTACCAGTGGAATGATAGGCAGGTTGAAATGCTTTGCAAAAAGCATAGTCACGGCTGTCATGGGCAGGAACCGCCATGATAGCGCCTGTACCATATCCGGCCAGTACATAGTCGCTAATCCATACGGGAACGGCGTCGCCGGTGAACGGGTTGACAGCATACGAACCACTGAATACGCCGGTCACACGGCGGTCGGCGATGCGTTCGCGTTCGGTACGTTTCTTGGTGCGGTCCAGATAAGCGTCCACTTCTTCTTTTTGTTCAGGAGTGGTAAGTTGGGCAACCAGTTCGCTTTCGGGTGCCAGTACCATGAAGGTTACACCGAACATGGTATCTGCACGAGTAGTGAAGATAGTGAATTCGATATCGCTGTCTTTTACCTTAAACTGTACTTCCGTACCTTCCGAACGGCCAATCCAGTTGCGCTGGGTTTCTTTCAGTGAGTCTGTCCAGTCCACCGTATCCAGTCCTTCAAGGAGCCGTTGTGCATAAGCCGAAACACGCAGGCACCATTGACGCATTTTTTTCTGTACGACGGGGAAACCGCCGCGTTCAGAAACTCCATCCACCACTTCGTCATTGGCAAGAACAGTTCCTAGTTGCGGGCACCAGTTCACCATGGTTTCTCCCAAATAGGCAATGCGGTAGTTCATCAGGATTTCCTGTTGTTCTTTTTCGCTCTTGGCATTCCATTCTCCGGCTGTGAAGCTGAGTTCTTCGCTGCAAGCTACATCGAGTCCTTCGGTTCCTTTCTGTGCGAAGTGCTCTATCAGTTTGCTGATAGGTTGTGCCGATGAACAGGTATTGCAATAAAAGCTGTTGAACATCTGCTGGAAAGCCCATTGTGTCCAATGATAATAACCCGGTTCACAAGTGCGGACTTCACGGTCCCAGTCAAAACAGAAACCGATTTTGTCCAATTGTTCGCGGTAGCGGTTGATATTGTTGACGGTAGTGATGGCGGGATGCTGTCCGGTCTGGATAGCGTATTGTTCGGCAGGAAGTCCGTAAGCATCATATCCCATCGGATTGAGGACATTAAAGCCCTGCAAGCGTTTGTAACGTGCATAAATGTCGCTGGCAATGTATCCCAGCGGGTGTCCCACATGCAATCCTGCTCCCGATGGATAAGGGAACATATTAAGCACGTAGAATTTCTTTTTTGATTCGTCTTCAGTCACCCGATAGGTTTTATTTTCTACCCATCGTTGCTGCCATTTCTTTTCAATCTCTCTGAAATTGTATTCCATGATTTATTTTTGTTATTTAATATCTTTGTTATTAAGTGGTTGCAAAGATAATGAAAGTCGGGGAGATAACAGAAAGAACGGGGAAAGAAAATAATCCGGTACATGGGGCTTCTGTGTCTACATCATTCGGAGCTTCTTTCTACCTTTTCGTAGGTTACGTTGATGCGGATATAAGTCCATTGATGGTTGAAGAAGTCAAAGTAACGGGCTGTCATTTCTACAACAAAAGTATCTTTGCCGGTTCTTTCCAGTCGTTCCACCACACCCAGGCGGACCGCATCGGGATTGACCAATCTTAAATCCACTCTCGAATCTTCGGTGAGTGTATATTCGTAATCAGTCAAGTCGTGTGTGTAGAATGCCAGATAAGGTTCTGTTTCTTTCCGGTTCTGAAAAATGATTTCTTGCAAAGGAAGCCTTAGTAGCAGCAGTTGATAATCAGGTTGGTCATCGAAAGCCGGGCGGACTTCGGCGTAGTTGCTCCATTCTTCAAAATGATAGAAAGGAATAGGCGTCTCGTCTTTATTATTGCCGTGTACGGGGGCAGCTATCTCTTCATAAAGATTGAAGAACTGATGCCGTCATTGTTCAGGTCAAGAGGTTGATCTGATTCCATGGCGGTAATCTTGTAATGCCCTTTAAAGTTATTTTCAATTACGGTTTCTTCATTGTTTTGGCAAGAGCTGAATGCCAATAGTACTGATAACAGCAGGTAATGGATGTGTTTCATATTGTTTTTAGTTTTCTAATGTTTTTATTGATGGGATAGGTCTGCTTGCCCGAAAAAGTTCACTTTGTGTATTGGTGAATGTATTCGGGCAGGCAGACCCTGCCCCTACAGTTGACGGTTTGATAGACCATCTTAATTTTGACACTCCTGAATGCATAGAGCAACCGGGTGATATTTATTGTTTCAATCCCAAGTCCTTGAATGTTCTCGGAGCCGGAACTTTAGGCAATGGTTTGCGGTCTTTCAGCTCTTGCATAATGACCTCTATGGCTTTATTCAGTTGCTGGTCCTCTCCCATCTGTTCTTTTATCGGGTCATTGTCAATCAGGATATCGGGGTCTACTCCATGGTTTTCCACAATCCATTGACCGGTCTTGGCATCGAAGTTGGTAAAGAAGGGAACACGTACGTCCGTATCGTCCATATAAGGCAGCGGACCACTGATTCCGACAATGCCGCCCCAAGTCCGGGTACCGATTACTTTACCGATTTTGTTTGCTTTGAAGCTCCAAGGGAACAAGTCACCGTCCGAAGCCGAATACTTATTGATTAGCAATACTTTCGGTCCTACCAGTGTGGCATCGGGAATAGTTCCCACTTTTGTGGACGTGCGGCTCATGGTCAGACGATAAGGCCGGCGAAGCAAACGTTCGATAATCATGGGTGAGACATTGCCGCCGCCATTGGCACGGTCATCGATGATGAGTGCTTCCTTGTCCAACTGTGGATAGAAATAACGGGCAAATTCGTTCAGTCCGTCAGGACCCATATCGGGGATATAGACATAACCTACACGGCCGTTGGTGGCTTCTTCTACTTTCTTGATATTGTTTTGCACCCAATTGTAGTGATACAACGGATATTCATTGTCGATCGGGTTTACTACTACTTGACGTGCACCTTTGGCTGATGGAGTACTGTTGATACTTAATTCGGTCAGTACACCTGCTTTGCCTATTAGTAAACTATAAATATTGTCTACAGTGGTAGTCGGGATACCGTCGACGGCAGTGATGTAGTCACCTTCTTTTACGCCAAGACCCGGTTCGGTAAGCGGAGAGCGGAGCTTCTGGCTGTAAATGGCTCCCGGTAAAATCTTTTCGATACGGTAGAATCCACTTTTATCGCGGTTCAGCTCGGCTCCCAGCAAGCCCATCTTGATGCGTTCGGGACCCTTGATTTCTCCGGGGTTCACATACGCATGTCCACAGGCTAATTCGGCAATCATCTCACCGATAATGTAGTTGAGGTCTAAACGGGTTTTTGCGTATGGAAGCAAAGCGGCATATTTTGTTTTGATGGCTTTCCAATCTACTCCGTGCATATTTTCCAAATAGAAACCATCGCGGAAAGCCCGCCAGGTTTCATCGAAAATTTGTGCCCACTCTTGTGGATAGTCTATCGGGGCAATCATGTTGTCGAGGTTTACTTTCTTGTCCAAAGAAGCTTTGTTGCAAGGGAAATCACATACATACAAGTCGCCGCCTTTGTAGAAGATGGCTTTTTTGTTTCCTTCGGCTACGCTCATGTTGGCTCCTTCGGCCACGATTTCTTCTTTTTGTTCAGCCAAGTCGAATACTTTGGTGTTGCCGGAGTTGGAATACCATACTTTTTTTCCGTCGGAATAAAGTTGATAATAATAGCCTGCCGCAAGAGGAAGTTTGAGCAAGCGTCCGGGCAATCCTTCGGTATCGATGGTTACTCCGGTTGCTTGACCGGCTTTGTTATCCGCTTTATTTTCTTTGGTTGCGGCTTTGTTTCCGGAAGCATTATCTTCGATGCTGATTTTTTCGTCCGATGGCAGGAAAGGAGATGGGGTATCTTTGGCGAGTAAAGCAATATATACTCCCCCATACGGTTGTAAGCATGATTCCATTCTGTCTGGCTATAGATGGGGTTGAAATCGCGCTCGGAAGTAAAAATGAGATATTTGCCGTCAGTGCTGAAACAGGGCGATGAAGAGTCATACCATTTCTCTGTTACAGGATATTCTTTGCCCGAAGTAAGATGGTATACATAGACCACAGACATGTTGTTCTTGCCCGATTTGGTATAAGTAATCCATTGGCTGTCGGGAGAGTAATTGACTGAATAAAACTCTCCTTCAGGGTTTTGCATGACAGTTTTTTGGATTTTGAGTTGACATCTACTTCCACGATACGGTTTTTGCGGTCGGTATAGAGCACTTTTTGCTGTTCGGACTCCACATCAGTTGGCGGATGTAGGTGTCGTTGTTTTCAGTCAGTTGGATAGGTTCTCCGCCTTCGGAGGGTTGCAGCCAGACTTCAGTTTCTCCGGTCCGGTCGCTGATATAGGCGATGTATTTTCCGTCCGGGCTCCAAACTGCATCGCGCTCGTTGGCCCCCGGAGTACGAGTAATGTCGCGTTACTCCTTTATCTGCCGGAACATCAAACACTTCGCCGCGAGCAGTTACCGCTACCCGGTGTCCGTCGGCAGAAAGACTGACTGCAGTCAGATTTCCCCCTACTTTTTTCATTTCCTTGCGGGCAAGGATATTATCAGATTTTAAAGTAATGGATATTTTTTCGGTTTGGCGAGTCTTCGGGTCGAGTTTATAAAGGTATCCTCCATTCTCATATACAATGACTTCGCCGTTCGAGCTGGGGAATTTGACATCGTAGTCTGTATAGTTGGTAACTTTCTCAGTCTGTTTCGTTTGGGTATTGTAGACAAAGATGTTCATGGTCATGTCACGGTCGGAGATAAAGAAAATCTCGTCGCCTATCCACATGGGGACAATGTCTTGCGCCACATTATTGGTAATGTTTTCCACTTTTTTGTTTGCAGGATCGTAAATCCAGATATCGTCAGCCATTCCGCCACGGTAGTATTTCCAGTTACGGAATTCACGCATTACACGGTTGTAAGCCAGCTTCTTACCATCTGGAGAGTAAGAACAGAATCCGCCTTCGGGCAATGGAATGAGTTGAGACATGCCTCCGTCCTTGGATATCGTCCAGAGTTTTCCGTCAAATCCGTCACTGATACGATTCCGATAGACGATGTTCTTACCGTCGGGGCTCCACGTCATGACGATATTGTTAGGCCCCATACGGTCTCCCAAGTCATCACGGCTGTTGGTGGCAGTGTAAGTCAGTCGGGTCGGTTCTCCTCCATCGGCAGATATCAGATACACTTCCGTATTTCCGTCATATTGTCCGGTGAAGGCGATAGATTTGCCATCGGGCGAGAAACGGGCAAACATTTCATAGCCGATATGCGAAGTGAGGCGTTGTGCTTCTCCGCCTTTCAGGGGAGCTTTGTACAAATCGCCTGCATAGGAGAACACAACTTCCTGTCCGTTTGTAGCAGGAAAGCGTAGTAGTCTGGCCTCATCGGTAGCATGTCCGACGGAGGTAGTCCCTGTCAGTAACAGGGTGAATAATAGTTTTTTATTCATTTTACTTGCTGTTTGTAATATGGTTGCTTATAAGAGCAAAGTTAAGATTATTTTTTTATTCATGTTCTTTGTTGTCTGAAATATAATTCATAAATTGCACTGTTTATCAATAATATTAGTTGCTTTTGTATACCTTTGCGTTTAACCTTTAATAGATATATAGAATGAACAAAAAAATTTTTATGGCTGGGCAGTGGACTTGCCCTTACTTCATTGGGTGCTTATGCACAAAAGAGTCATGATGTGAAGCCAAATATCATATACATTATGTGTGATGATATGGGATATGGTGACTTGGGTTGTTACGGTCAATCATATATCAGTACTCCTAATATTGATAATATGGCCAAAGAGGGTATGCGCTTTACTCAGGCTTATTCAGGAAGTCCGGTCAGTGCACCTTCCCGTGCTTCGTTTATGACAGGACAGCATACCGGTCACTGTGAAGTGCGTGGAAATAAAGAGTATTGGCGTGACGCTCCCATCGTGATGTATGGTAATAACAAAGAATATTCAGTGGTGGGACAGCATCCTTATGATCCCGAACACATAATCATTCCCGAGATAATGAAGGATAACGGTTATACTACCGGTATGTTCGGTAAATGGGCAGGAGGATATGAAGGTTCTGTTTCTACTCCCGACAAACGGGGTATTGATGAGTTTTATGGTTTTATATGTCAGTTTCAGGCTCATCTTTACTATCCTAATTTTTTAAACCGTTACAGTAAGTCATTAGGTGATACGGCTGTGGTGCGTGTGATAATGGATGAAAATATCAAATATCCCATGTACGGCAAAGAATACTATAAACGTCCGCAATACTCTGCCGATATGATTCATCAGGAAGCCATGAAATGGCTTGATAAGCAAGATGGTAAACAACCGTTCTTTGGTATTTTTACTTATACATTGCCTCATGCAGAATTAGTTCAACCTGAGGATTCTATTTTGGAAGGATATCAGAAAAAGTTCTTCCATGACAAGACATGGGGAGGTTCGGAAGGTTCTCGCTACAATGCTTCTGTTCATACACATGCGCAGTTTGCCGGTATGATTACCCGTTTGGATCATTATGTGGGTGAAGTACTGAAGAAGCTGAAAGAAAAGGGAATGGATGAAAATACACTGGTTATCTTTACCAGCGATAACGGTCCTCACGAGGAAGGTGGTGCAGATCCTACATTCTTTGGACGTGACGGTAAGTTGCGCGGTTTGAAGCGTCAATGTCACGAAGGAGGTATCCGCATTCCGTTTATTGTTCGCTGGCCGGGTAAAGTAAAAGCCGGACAAGTTAATGACCATCAGTTGGCGTTTTATGATTTGATGCCGACATTCTGTGATGTGGCAGGCGTGAAGAACTACGTGAAGAAATATACCAATAAAAAGAAAAAAGGTACTGATTATTTCGATGGAATCTCCATCTATCCTACTTTGACCGGACAGGAAGGACAAAAGCAACATGACTTCCTTTATTGGGAATTTGACGAAACTGACCAGATAGGTGTCCGCATGGGTGATTGGAAGATGGTAGTGAAACGTGGCAAACCTTTCCTTTATAATCTTGCCGAGGATATTCACGAAGACCATGATGTAGCAGCCGAACATCCTGAAATTGTAAAACAAATGAAAGAAGTAATCAAGTCACAGCATATACCGAATCCTAATTTCTCGGTTACTTTACCTGACTTTGATTAATATCAATTCAAGGCTTTTGGTGAGGCTATTGAAGAATGTTGGTATCAGAGCTGATTATCGAATCATTCTAATGGTTTGGTGATTAGTTGGTTTTATCGAAATCACCCTTGCTACAACTACCTGTGGCGAGGGTGATTTTTAGTTTATGAGAGTTTCGATACACCTTCCTTCTCTTTATGGTATTGGAGTGTGGGATAACGGGCTCGCATTGTTTTCTTGGGGATTTAAAGCTCATTCAGAAACAAAGGGAAGAGTAAGCCGTTTCTTAGGGTCAGCCAAGGCTTTTTAAGCAGAAGACTGTAGTAATTCGACTTATAGACAGACGTAATCGAAAGGACGAGAACGCTTAGTCCGGCTAATGAAATGGCTTAGGGGCTCAAAACGTATGCAGCGTTTGAAAATCGGAGGAGACAACATCCGGTGACAGGTGAATAATGTATTATAAGTAAATTTATCGTTTACTTTTGTATATCACTGAAAAACAATTATCTTTGTCCCCGAAATCTAAAAAGCATTCCGATGAGAATCTAAACATCTATTTTTAAACAACTATTTATTTCATGTTGGGACGGCAGGCGAAGTGAATTCGTTTGTTGTGTAATAGTTGTCCTCTATTCCCACAATATACATTTCAGTATTAACATTTTAATTTTATAGAAACAGTATGTGTATACATATACAGTCGGTTACTTATATGCATCCTGATAAAGATGTGCTCTTCAGTAATGTCAGTTTCTCTATGGGGAAAGGTGAGAAAGTAGCGCTTATCGGGAATAACGGATCAGGAAAATCAACCTTGATGCAGCTGATAACAAAAGAATTATCACCTTCGGAAGGTGAAGTGATTTGTTTGGAACCACCTTATTATATTCCCCAACACTTCGGACAATTTAATCATTTGACGATAGCCGGGGCTTTGCGAATTGAAGGAAAGATACAAGCACTTCATGCCATTTTGCAGGGAGATGTTTCTGTGGAGCATTTTACGGTATTGGATGATGATTGGGATATAGAAGAAAAGGCGGTTGCCGCTTTACATGAATGGGGATTGCCGGGAGTGCCTCTCTCCCATCCCATGCATTTGTTAAGTGGAGGAGAAAAGACGAAGGTTTTTTGGCAGGAATTGCTTTACATTCACCGTCTTTTATTCTGATGGATGAGCCGACTAACCATTTGGATGATGTGAGCCGTGGAAAATTATATCGCTTTATCACTTCCACTTCGTCCGGTATGTTGGTAGTCAGCCATGACCGGATATTGCTTAATCTGCTTTCTTCCACTTACGAACTCACGTCGAAAGGAGTAATTTATTATGCGGGGAATTATGACTTTTACAAAGAGCAGAAGGAGTTGGCCGTTCAAGCATTGCAAGCCCGGTTGGAAGAGAATGGGAAGCAGTTACAGAAGGCACGCAGACAGGCACGTGAAGTGATGGAGCGTCAACAGAAGCACGATGTGCGTGGAAAGAAGCAGAATATAAAAAGTGGAGTTGGCAAGATGGCTATGAATACTTTTAAAGATCAGGCAGAAAAAAGTTCTGTACGCTTGAACAATGTTCATACCGATAAAATACATTCATTAGCAAAGAGTGTTACTGATATTCGGAGTGAATTACCGGACATGAAGACAATGAGGCTGGATTTTAATTCTTCTTCCTTGCATATTGGCAAGGTACTGGTTACTGCCAAGAACCTGAATTATGCCTATCAGTCTGAAGAATTGTGGAAATCTCCTCTTAGTTTTGTGATACAAAGTGGGGATCGTATTCATCTGAAAGGGGCTAACGGTAGTGGAAAGACTACTTTATTGAAATTGCTGACCGGTACCCTCTCTCCCTACTGCAGGTGAACTGACGAGAATGGATGGGCTGACATGTGTTTATCTTGACCAGGAATATTCTATTATTCATGATGACTTATCAGTTTTTGAACAGCTTTTTTTCCTTTAACAATAAACTTTATGACCATGAGCTTAAAACCATTCTTAACCGCTTTCTTTTTCCTGTCTCCGGTTGGGATAAGAAATGTAGTTGTCTGAGTGGTGGTGAAAAGATGAGACTTTCTCTCTGCTGTCTGATGGTGAGTACGCAAACTCCCGATCTGTTTATAGTGGACGAACCGACCAATAACATCGATATTATGAATATGGAGATATTGACTGATACTTTGAAGGAGTATCGGGGAACATTATTGGTTGTGAGCCATGATGCCTGTTTTGTGCAGCAAATTAATATAGAGAAGACGATAACGTTAAATATGTGATGAAGACTGCAAGAATTCAAATTTACGGAAAATCAGATAAATATGCCCGTATTTATGGCATTGTTCGGAAATAAATGTTCTTTTTGCCCATGTGAAAGAAAAACACAAAACAACATGAAAACTCTCCTGCATATCGTAGTATATATTTTTATCCTTATGGGATTATCCGGTTGTAATAGCGATGTCTTCGTTGAAGATTTTCAGCCTTCTGTTTCTGATGTGACTTTAGAAGGAAACGGTGATTCGGTGACTATTCGTTTTAAGTCTTCCAATTGGGACCTGCTGAGAGTGTATGATTATTATGATAACTCTTCATTATATTATTCGGTTTATGATAAAGATGGTAATATAGTTTCGCAGAATCAGTCACCTGTTTTGGAAGGATTGGGCAAAATAGTCTGTGATGATATCATTTATAAAGATAAGATGGTTGATTTTGCCATTGAGCGTACTCATCCTAGGGAGGTGAAGATAACAGTAAACGAAAATATGTATTCTTCTCTTTTTCAGTTTTGCGTTACGGTAAGTAACGAATATGAAACGAAAAAAAAAATATATGTATCCATAACACCTTCCGACAGATATATATTTGACCGTATCACTTATTCGCTTGATGCCTATAGTTATACGGATAAACAAATAGAAGAGCGCAAGAGCATAGTGGTTAATAACAGGGGAGATGAGTCAATCGTAACCAACTATATCTTCCCTTTCAAAGATGAGCATCGGCAGATACAATTCACCAGTAATAATCCCGAGGCTTTTAATTTGTTGGCAGATAGTAAGCCGGAGGTTGAGATTCCCGGCATTGTAGATGGCCATCTGGTGATGAACGGAGAACTGGCGCGATATGCTTCTGATATGCAACAATTGCCTTTGCCTTTTCCTGATACGGAAAAGGAGGCGGTCACTACTCCGCCCAAAACTTCGCAGCGTATCACCCTGTTGCTGGAATATGAATGGTTTGAGACTAATTTTACTCTTTATGCCGTTCATCCCAAAACAAAAAAAGAAAAGTCATTACCGGTACTTTGCAAAGCAAGATGCCCAAAGGATATTTCATAAAGAGTGAGAAGCTCAATAATTAGAACAATGAAAACGAAATTACTCTTATTATATATTGCCGGCCTTTTGGCTGTTTGCCCGGTGGGTGGAAATTTGATGGCTCAGACGGCTACGCAACCGGATGTATTAAAGAATGACACAGTAAGCCATAAGTTGATTCATAGACTCGGCTTAGATGTACGTCCCAGTTATGTGACCCCTACCAATGATTTCTTTGATGGTGACAATATGCATCAACAACGAATCAGGCAGGCTCTTTCTGTACACCTGAAGTATGCTTTTCAATTCGATAAGAATTCATCTTTAGGTCGGTTGTATCCTCATGCTTATCAGGGTATTGGAGTTTCTTACAATACATTCTTCTGCCCTTCCGAACTGGGTAATCCCATAGCGGTATATGCTTTTCAAGGGTCACGCATAGCGCAGTTGTCACCCCGTTTGTCATTTGATTATGAATGGAATTTCGGTGCTTCTTTCGGATGGAAGAAATATGATAGGACATATAATCCGCAGAATGAGGTTATCGGTTCTAAAATCAATGCATACATCAATCTGGGGTTTATCTTGAACTGGCAGCTTAATTCGCAATGGAGTCTGACCGCCGGTATGGATTTTACTCATTATTCCAATGGAAATACACATTATCCCAATTCAGGTGTCAATCCCATTGGTGGAAGAGTAGGTATTGTGCGTACTTTTGGAGACAGGGCTACAACTGTACAAGGTTTTAAATCGCTGTCCATCAAACCTTATATCAGTTATGACTTGGTGGTGTATGGTGCTACTCGTAAAAGAGGATTCGTGGATGGCTATGACGTTTGTTTGGTACCCGGCTCTTTTGGTATTGTTGGGTTGAACTTTAATCCGATGTACAATTTCAACAAGTATTTTAGGGCCGGTGTGTCTGTGGATGCTCAATATGACGAGAGTGCTAATATCAAAGATTATCGAGTAGAAGAAAGTTCGTCAAGTGATGTGAAGTTCCATCGTCCTCCTTTTCACAAGCAGTTTGCTGTAGGTCTTTCTGTCCGTGGGGAGCTGGTTATGCCTATTTTTTCTATCAATGCCGGTATCGGACGGAATCTGATATGCAGTGGTGATGATACGGAGGGATTTTATCAAATTCTGGCACTTAAGACTTCTATTACACCGCGTTTGTTTTTGCATGTCGGCTATCAGTTGAGTAAATTTAAGAACCCCAACAACCTGATGCTGGGGTTTGGATACCGTTTTTACAAGAAAAGGTAGAAGAGATTACAAGCGGTTCAATACATCATCGGCAGCACTCTGTCCCTTATATTTCTTTGAATAGTTGTTGAAACGGTAAACCACACTTAAAGAAACATGTCGCTGGTCCTGGTCTTCATTTTGCCAGAAGTAGATGTTATTTATACGTCCGTCATATAGGCTCATGCGTCTGTTCAGCAAATGTTTGCCTGCCAGTTTTACTTGTAGCTTTTCATTCAGGAATGTCTTGCTGAGGCTGATATTCAAATAGTTTTTTTGGCTACAATCGTGAAACATTGTAGATAAATTATTATATTTGTCGTAATATCCTGTTTTTCTGTTGGTTGTCCACATGCACTCCTAAAACGTATTTGCTTATGAAAAGAATCTTTGTATTATATGTTGTTTTAAGTATTTGTGCGGCTGCTTTTTCTCAAATAAAGTTTCCGGAAATAAAATGGAAGAGTGATAGTTTGATTTTTATAAGGGAAAAAGAGGCATTGCGCTACGGTGTTGAAACATTTGGCGATGGCCTTTATGTGGATTCGCTCATTCATTATCTGGATACAATATGTCATGTGGAACCCCAAGTAGATAATTCTGTTTCTGATTCTATTTTTCAGGCAGTTTGGAATAATGATACACTCACTTATCGGGTACGTTCGAAGATATATCGGGGTTATGATTATGATAGTAAATCGAAAAAGAAATTACGCAATTTAGTGGTAGAGAGTAGAATATATCCTTTTGCCCGTTTCTCTGCCTGTATTGAGAAATTGGATGAGGCTATGATTGAAGTGTTGAAAGATTCCATGTTGCGCATGGAATGCCCCCTTCCTATGCTGAAGAATAACTATCAAACTTGTATTTTTTATGCGTTGGATGCTTTATTTCAAACGTATGGTATTTATACCGAGCCGGTGATTACTCGTAATACTACGTATAGGCGTGAAGAGGAATTGAATGCTTTTTTGATTACTTTTTAACCTCCACAGCTTCTTATCCGTGTCGTTATAAGGAAATAAAAAATGTTACTTTTCCCGATAACTGTATCTTAGCCTTTTATAATGGTTATAATCATATCATCCATGCCGTGTTTTATCGGGATGGGCTGTTCTATACAAAGAATGGCTTATTCTCTCCCATGGTACTTTCTACTTTGCATCCTGTGCTGAAATCCTACAGTCGTTGGGATACCTCACTGAAAGGATTGAGTAAAGTAGGTAAGCAGTTGAAAAGTGATAAAATAGTTGTATATACCTTGAACAAGAATTTATTCAGAGTAAATAAGTAGTTCTTTTCACAAACCTACAATTACTTTATCATTCTTATCCGTATTTATAGTTTGTAAATTCTGTCATAATATTTAGAAAGACAGGTAGGCCGGGTATGTCATTTACTTTAAAAGGTAGAAGAGTTGCGTGTTTGTATAATAATTGCTGAATTACCCTAGAGTAAATAGGCAATTACTGTATAGTAATTGTTTCATTACCCTAGGGTAGTTTGAAAATTATTCGGACTGCTTTTTTGTAAAAGCAAATGGTTATTACTTGTATTCTGCCCAGTCAATCAGGCGCATATCACCTTTCTTTGCCAATGTATCGTGCATTGCCAATGCAGCCGAAATGCAATGAGGGGTCTGCCCCTTTGAAGCCATCTTTACATAATCCCATAGGATATTCTTGTAATCCGGGTGGGCACAGTTTTCGATAATGGCATGCGAACGTTCCACCGGACTCTTTCCGCGGAGGTCAGCAACACCTTGTTCAGTAATAATGATATTGACGTCGTGCTCGCTGTGGTCTTCATGAGATACCATAGGAACGATGGCGCTGATTTTTCCTTCTTTGGCAACGGATGGACAAGTAAAGATGGAAATATAAGCATTGCGGGTGAAGTCGCCCGAACCACCGATACCGTTCATCATCTTGGTTCCACTGATATGGGTAGAGTTTACATTGCCGTAAATGTCTGCTTCGATGGCAGTATTAATAGAGATAACACCGAGACGGCGGATTATTTCCGGATTATTTGAAATTTCGGACGGACGCATTACCAGTTTATCCCGGAAGAAATCGATGTCATCATAAATGCCTTGCAAACATTCATTGGTGACTGTCAAAGAACAAGTACTTCCGAACTTAACGCGTCCCTGACGAATCAAGTCTACCACAGCATCTTGCAATACTTCGGTATACATTTCGAAAGCAGGAATTGTCTTATCACGTCCTAGTGCACCTAATACAGCATTGGCAATATTACCTACTCCACTCTGCAATGGTAGGAAACTTGCAGGTATGATACCTCGTCTCATGTCGGCAGCCAGAAAATCAGCTACATTTTGTCCGATTCGGTCGGTGATGGGGTCTGGCGCTGTAAATGAACGTGCCTGGTCAGGCATATTCACTTCCACTACACCGATAATCTTTTTCGGGTCTACCTGTACGTATGGTAGACCAATACGGTCACTTGGTTTGAAGATGGGAATCTCGCGGCGATAAGGCGGATCAAGCGGTTCGTACACATCGTGCAGTCCCATGCCGTTCTTGCTATGGGCAGCATTCAGTTCGATAATCACTTTATCTGCCAATCGCGCAATGGTCGGAGCAATACCTCCGGCGGCAGTCAGATATACTTTTCCATCGGGAGTGATTTCGCAAGCTTCCAGAATAGCCACGTCTACTTTACCCATGAAACCATAACGAACTTCTTGTGCCATTTGTGACAAATGAATATCATTATAAGCTATTTCTCCATTATTTACCGCTTTACGGAAATCAGGATTTGTGGTATAAGGGGCGCGATAGCGAATAGCTTTTACTCTTGACAGAATCCCATCGGTGGCATCTCCTGTGGAAGCACCGGTAAAAATACCAATTTGGAACGGATTACCTTTGGCATGCTCTTCTTCTGCAATTTTTGCGATTTCAGGAGTTACGGCTTTGGGAGTCCCTGCCGGAGTAAAGCCACTAAGTCCGATGTTATAGCCATGTTTTACATAGCTGGCAGCTTCGGCTGCTGAAATGATATTAAATCCCATGATATTCAATGTGTTTTCTGGTTGTTAGTATTGTTGTTATTAATATTTTCGATTGAAAATTTCCGAGTAAATAAAGGCCCGTCGTGCTTCTTCGCGTGTGTTTAGCGCGATGCGTTTTTTTTCATCGGAAGGAGTATGTCGGGTATTCTCGTTGGCAATTGGTGCTGATAAGGGCTTTTCTTTCTTTTTGCGGATGGGTCGAGGAGTACATTTTATAGGGCGTGGTGAAATAGTCTGCTCCTCTTCCTCCGTTTCTTCTATTGTGGGAAACATATCAGTAAGAACTTCACGAGGAGAAGGTGTGCCTGTTTCTTTTTTAGCCTTGGTAATTTGTTGCACAATGGCAATTGCAATGATTACCATAAATATTAATACTTGGACAATTTCCATAGGCTTTCTTTATTTAGTAAATTTGATAATGAACGGTCAAAGTTAGAAAATTATTTTATAACTTCGTTCATAAAAGGGCAAAATAAACAAGGAAAGTATAATGTATTGGGAGCTATCCCAAAAGACTTCGTTTTTCAAAAGTGCTCTTTGGTATCTGTGTCAGAAACTTCTTTTAAGGAAATAAAACAAAGAAAAAAGGAAGAGAACTTCACAGTTGTCTTCCCCTATTTTTTTAACCTAAACCTTAACTATGAAAAAATCTAATGTTTTTCAAAAGCAAAGATGCAAATTATCTAAATACGTTGGTAACGCAAACGGAGTTTTTTGTTCATTGATTATGATAATTTAACTATTAGGGCTTCTAATGGCTTTTATTATGTCTTTTCGGTCTGAATATCAATCTATAAATATGCAAAAATCAAACAGGATATGAGGAAATTTGCCGGGAACTCAATATCTTTGCAGTGAATTTATAAAAAGAGAATATGATGAAAGAAACAACAGGAGCAGACTTTAAATCTGCAACTGAACAGGAAAACAAGAAACTGTTTATTGAGACGTATGGTTGCCAGATGAATGTGGCGGACAGTGAAGTGATTGCTTCTATCATGCAGATGGCAGGGTATAGTGTATGTGATGCTTTGGAGGATGCGGATGCTGTGTTTATGAACACTTGTTCTATTCGTGACAATGCTGAACAGAAGATTTTGAACCGATTGGAGTTTTTTCATTCCATGAGGAAAAATAAAAAAAGAAACCTGATTGTCGGTGTGCTGGGGTGTATGGCCGAGCGTGTAAAAGAGGATTTGATTGAGAATCATCATGTTGATTTGGTTGTGGGACCGGATGCTTATCTTACATTGCCCGACCTGATTGCTGCTGTTGAAGCAGGAGAGAAAGCTATTAATGTAGAATTGTCGACCACGGAAACATATCGTGATGTGATTCCTTCACGTATCTGCGGAAACCATATTTCGGGCTTTGTCAGCATTATGCGGGGCTGCAATAATTTTTGTCACTATTGTATTGTGCCTTATACTCGTGGCCGGGAGCGTAGCCGTGATGTAGAGAGTATCCTGAATGAGGTGCGTGATTTGGCCGATAAAGGTTATAAAGAAGTAACTTTGCTGGGTCAGAACGTTAATTCCTATCGTTTTGAGAGAGAGAATGAAGTGATTACTTTCCCGATGTTGCTTCGCACTGTTGCTGAGGCTGTTCCGGGAATGCGTGTCCGCTTTACCACTTCGCATCCTAAGGATATGAGTGACGAAACCTTGCAGGTGATAGTCGAAGTGCCAAACGTTTGTAAACATATTCATTTGCCTGTGCAGAGTGGAAGTTCGCGCATATTGAAATTGATGAACCGCAAATATACTCGTGAATGGTATTTGGACAGAGTGGCGGCTATTCGTCGAATCATTCCCGATTGTGGATTAAGTACAGATATTTTTTCGGGTTATCACTCTGAGACGGAAGAGGACCATCAGGAGTCTTTGTCTCTAATGCGTGAGTGTGCTTACGACTCTGCTTTCATGTTTAAATATTCGGAACGTCCCGGAACGTATGCTTCCAAACATTTGCCGGATGATGTGCCCGAAGAAGTTAAGATTCGCCGTTTGAATGAAATTATTGAGTTGCAGAACCAACTTTCCGCCGAAAGTAATGCCAAAGATGTAGGAAAGACATTTGAAGTAATGGTGGAGGGCGTGTCGAAACGTTCGAAAGAACAATTATTCGGCCGTACACAGCAGAATAAAGTGGTGGTGTTCGACCGCGGAAATCACCGTATCGGCGATTTTGTAAATGTACGCATAACAGAAGCCAGTTCTGCCACACTGAAAGGAGAAGAAGTTTTCTGATGGGAAAAAAAGAAGCATATAAAGAAAAAGAACTTGCAGTATTTGCAGGTTCTTTCTACCCGGGCAGATATCTGCTCTTTACCCTGCGGGATATTCTATGAGGTGCTGCAGGCAGGTACCGGAACGGCTTCACCCACTCTTCGTAGCATCGTTACTGTTCATTATAAAGGCAGCCTGATAAATGGGAAGGAGTTTGATAATTCTTATAGCCGTAATTGTCCCGAAGCATTTCGCCTGTGTGATGTCATCGAAGGATGGCAATTAGCGCTCCGGCAAATGCATATAGGGGATAGATGGATTATTTATATTCCTTATACCCTTGGTTATGGAAGTCGTGCCAGTGGTCCGATTCCTGCTTTCTCTACTTTAATATTTGAAGTAGAGTTGCTGAGTATTGCCTGACACGGTTGGGAGTTAGCGGTTGTGTAGTTTTTCTTTTTTTACTCTGTCTTCATAGCCATCACGATATCTTCTTTCGGGCATTACAATCCACAGAATCAGATAGATGATTCCTCCTGAAAAAGCGGTGAAAATGGTTGCCAAAGCATAAACTATACGCACTGTCGATACCTCCCAGCCGAAATATTCGGCTATTCCTGCACATACGCCGGCTAACATTCTGTTATTGGAGCGAAGCAGTCTTTTATTTTCCATTTATTCTCTAGAGTTAAAGTTAGATATGCAAAAATAGGAAAAAGCAAAATGCATAGTTAACTTATACTCTTAAAAAGTACTTAAAGGAAAGTCATTGTAATTCATTTTATTTGTTATTTTGCAGCAAATTAGGGTTAAAAGTGAACAGACTCAAGATAGATACTTGTCCGTTGTGCGGCGGAAAACAGTTAGAACATGCAATAACTTGTACAGATAATTATGCTTCGGGCGAAAAGTTCGAGGTGATGCGGTGCACCCGTTGCGGCTTTCTTTTTACACAAGAAGTGCCGGTAGAGGCGGAAATAGGCAGGTATTATGAAACTCCCGATTATATTTCACACAGCGATACCAATAAAGGCTTGATGAACCGGGTGTATCATCAGGTTCGCAAGTATATGTTATCCCGTAAGGCCAAACTGATTAAACGTACGTCCGGGCTGAGTAAAGGCAGTCTGCTGGATATCGGAACCGGTACGGGATACTTTAGTAATGCTATGAAGGAACGCGGCTGGCGAGTGCGGGCGATAGAGAAGAATGTCAAAGCGCGTGCGTTTGCCAAAGAGCATTTTGACTTAGATGTAGATGCGGAAGATGCGTTGGCCGGATATGCTGATCATTCGTTTGATGCAATTACCCTGTGGCATGTGATGGAACATTTGGAACACCTGAATGAAACTTGGGAAAGGTTGGCAGCCTTGTTGAAGGACAGAGGGGTGCTGATTGTTGCAGTTCCCAATCCATCTTCGTATGATGCGGTGAAGTATAAGGAATGGTGGGCTGCGTATGACGTTCCCCGTCATTTATGGCATTTCACACCGTCTGTGATGCAACAATTCGGGGTGAAGCATGGTTTTAAACTTGCCGAACAGCATCCGATGCCATTCGATGCCTTCTATGTTTCTATGTTGACAGAGAAATATAAAGGTAGTCGTTTTTCTTTTCTGAAAGGAATGTGGACGGGATTGTTGGCTTGGTTTAGCACTTTGGCCAGAAAGGGGCGCAGTAGTTCAATGATTTATGTATTCAGAAAGAAGTAATTATGGGAAAGAAATCGACGTCTTTTTTCGATATGCAGTTCATTACTTCCAGCATTCGCACTATGTTGGTGTTGCTTTTATTGGGTATGGTGGTCTTCTTTGTGTTGTCGGCCAATAATCTTTCTAAGTATGTTCGTGAGAATATCAGTTTCTCCGTCCTTGTTAGCGATGACATGAAGGAAGCAGATGCCATTAAGTTCCAAAAGAAGTTGAATGCAGAGCCTTTCGTTAAGGAAACTTATTATATTTCTAAAGAGCAAGCTTTAAAAGAGCAGACAGAGGCGATGGGAACAGACCCTGCTGAGTTTTTGGGGTATAATCCCTTTACGGCTTCCATTGAGATAAAGTTGAATGCAGATTATGCCAATTCGGATAGTATAGCCTGGATTGAAGAGAAGATTATGGCTAACAAGAAGGTGATGGAGATTAATTATCCGCAAGATTTGCTGGATGCGGTGAATAGTAATATTCGTCGAATCAGCTTCTTGTTGCTTGGACTTGCTGCACTTCTTACATTGATTTCCTTTGCATTGATAAACAATACCATACGTCTTACTATATATTCTAAACGCTTTTTAATTCATACCATGAAACTGGTAGGAGCGAGTTGGGGATTTATTCGGAAACCTTTCTTGGTTCGGAATATATGGATTGGTGTATTGGCGGCTGTAATGGCTGATGCGGCATTAATCGGGATGGCTTATGCACTTGTGAGATATGAGCCCGAATTGATAGAGATTATTACCCCCATGACGATGTTATTGGTGATGTCGTCAGTTTTGTTTTCGGTGTGATTATCACCTTTATGTGTGCTTATATATCAATAAACAAATATTTGCGTATGAAAGCCGGTGCGCTTTATTACATCTAATTAAAAGGATATGGACAAACAGAAATTTGCCTTTGATAAAACAAATTTTATCTTACTGGCCATAGGCATGGCAGTCGTAATTATCGGTTTCCTGTTGATGACAGGCCCTAGTTCTACAGAAGGGTATTTTGAGCCGGATATTTTCAGTGTACGTCGAATCAAGGTGGCGCCTGCTGTATGTTTTTTTGGTTTTATTTTTATGATATATGGTATTGTGCGAAAGCCGAAACTAACGAAAGAATAAAAAGTAAAAGTGTATGGAATGGTTTGAGGCATTAATCCTTGGTTTGCTTCAAGGATTGACAGAGTATTTGCCGGTCAGCAGCAGTGGTCATTTGGCTATCGGATCGGCTTTGTTTGGAATACAAGGTGAAGATAATCTGACATTTACCATAGCAGTGCATGTGGCAACTGTGTTGAGTACGTTGGTTATTTTGTGGAAAGAAATTGACTGGATTTTCCGTGGATTGTTTAAGTGTGAGGTGAAGGCGGAAACAAAGTATGTATTGAATATTCTTGTTTCTATGATACCTATCGGAATCGTAGGGGTGTTCTTTAAAGATTATGTAGAGGAAATCTTTTGGCTCAGGGTTGCTGATTGTGGGCTGTATGTTATTGGTAACGGCTTTATTGCTTACTTTTTTTTCTTACTATGCAAAACCTCGTTTGAAAGAGAATATTAGTCTGCGTGATGCGTTTATCATAGGTTTGGCTCAGGCTTGTGCTGTGTTGCCGGGATTATCCCGTTCGGGTAGTACCATTGCTACCGGCTTGTTGCTGGGAGACAATAAAGCTAAACTAGCACAATTCTCTTTTCTGATGGTGATTCCTCCCATTTTGGGTGAGGCGTTGCTGGATGGAATGAAGATAGTGAAAGGAGCTGCAGCAGGAACAACGGACATTTCGGTTTTGTCGTTGGTGGTAGGTTTTGTAGCTGCTTTTGCTTCGGGTTGTATCGCTTGCAAGTGGATGATTAATATAGTGAAGAAGGGTAAGTTGATTTATTTTGCTATCTATTGTGCCATTGTAGGAGCAATTACGATAGCTTGCTCATTGGCAGCATAACCGTAGGGGTAAGAAGCATGAATTTTAAAGAAGGAGAAGTTTTATATTTTGATAAACCGCTGAAGTGGACTTCTTTTGCAGTGGTCAATAAGATAAGATATCACATTTGCCGCAAGTTGGGTGTGAAGAAGTTGAAGGTAGGGCATGCAGGAACGTTGGATCCTTTGGCTACAGGCGTTATGATTATTTGCACGGGCAAAGCAACAAAGCGGATTGAAGAGTTCCAATATCATACTAAGGAGTATGTGGCTACGCTGCAACTGGGTGCTACCACTCCTTCTTATGATTTAGAAAAAGAAATAGATGCCACTTATCCCACGGAGCATATCACCCGTGAATTGGTGGAAGAAACATTGAAACGTTTCATAGGCAGTATTGAGCAGATACCGCCTGCTTTTTTTCGGCTTGTAAGATTGACGGTGAGCGTGCCTACGATCTTGCCCGAAAGGGAGAGGAGGTGAATCTGAAACCTAAAACACTGGTAATAGACGAGATAGAGTTGTTGGAGTGTAATCTTCCTGAGATAAAAATCAGGGTAGTTTGCAGTAAGGGAACTTATATCCGTGCGTTGGCTCGTGACATTGGTGAAGCTCTGAATAGCGGTGCACACCTTATAGGTTTGATTCGTACCCGTGTGGGTGAAGTAAAACTGGAGGACTGTATGCAAGTGGAGGATTTTCCCGAATGGCTTGACCGACAAGAAATTGAAGTTATAAACGAATAAGGAGAGATAAGATGAAACTGTCGCAATTTAAATTTAAACTGCCGGAAGAAAAGATAGCTTTGCATCCGGCCAAGTACAGAGATGAGTCGCGTCTGATGGTTGTTCACAAATCAACAGGCCAAATCGAGCACAAGGTATTCAAGGATATCTTGGAGTATTTTGATGATAAAGATGTGTTTATCTTTAATGATACGAAAGTCTTCCCTGCGCGTTTGTATGGAAATAAAGAGAAAACCGGTGCACGTATCGAGGTTTTTTTGTTGCGTGAACTGAATGAGGAGCTTCGCTTGTGGGATGTATTGGTAGATCCGGCACGTAAGATCCGTATTGGTAATAAGTTGTATTTTGGTGATGACGACTCTATGGTGGCCGAAGTTATTGATAATACCACTTCTCGCGGACGTACTTTGCGATTCCTTTATGACGGTCCTCACGATGAGTTCAAGAAAGCTCTTTATGCTTTGGGTGAGGCTCCGCTGCCCAGTTTCATCCGTCGTCCGGTAGAAGAAGAAGATGCAGAACGTTTCCAGACCATTTTTGCTAAAAATGAAGGTGCGGTAACAGCTCCGACGGCAGGACTTCATTTTAGCCGTGAGTTGATGAAACGTATGGAAATCAAGGGAATAGATTTTGCTTATGTGACAATGCATGCCGGATTGGGTAATTTCCGCGAAATTGATGTGGAAGATCTTACCAAGCATAAGATGGATTCTGAACAGATGTTTGTTGATGCTAAAGCTTGTAATATTGTCAATCAGGCAAAAGATGAGAACAGACGTGTTTGTGCGGTAGGTACTACTGTGATGCGTGCAATAGAAACGGCTGTCGGTACAGACGGGCATCTCAAGGAATTCGAAGGTTGGACAAATAAGTTTATTTTTCCTCCATACGATTTTTCGGTGGCCAACAGCATGGTCACTAACTTCCACATGCCGCTTTCCACATTACTGATGCTGGTGGCTGCTTATGGTGGTTATGATTTGGTTATGGAAGCTTATAACACTGCTTTGAAGGAAGATTATCGTTTTGGTACGTATGGTGATGCTATGCTGATTTTAGATAAATAGCAAGATAAGTAAAAGGCACTGTGTATGAAGGTTTATTTAGGGCTTGGAACTAATTTAGGCGATAAGGAAGCCAATTTGCATACGGCTGTGCAACAAATAAATATGCGGATAGGGAAGGTGACTTCCTTTCCGCTTTTTATGTTACTGCTCCTTGGGGCTTCTCTTCCGAGCATTCTTTCCTGAATGCTGCCTGTTGTGTCGATACTTCTCTTTCTCCCTTTGAAGTTTTAGAAAAACTCAGTCGATAGAGCGTGATTTAGGTCGCACAAAGAAGTCTGTTGATGGTAACTATAGTGACCGTTTAATTGATATTGACCTCTTATTATATGGTGATTTAATATTGGATACACCTGCTTTGACTCTGCCTCATCCCCTTATGCATGAACGGCGTTTTGTAATGGAACCATTGGCAGAGATAGCACCCAAAGTGGTGCATCCGGTATTAAAGCAAACAATGGAATATCTGAAGCAACAGCAATAGACTTTGCATTACCAATCATATTTTCAGTGTTATGCCACAAATCGTCGTGTCACCTTGAATGCCGACATCATTCTGACTATCAGATAACTGATGAAGAAGGCAGCCACAGCTATACAGATAATATGAACCACTGCCGGAACTCCTTTAGGCAACCATGCGGCAAACATATCATACCCTATTTGCACAAAGACAAAATGGCAAAGGTAAATACCGAAGGTCATTGAGGCCAGTCGAGAAAGGGCAGGAGAGTAGGGCACTTTGATTCTCTGCATAATGACAAACACAGGGAAGGTCATCATAAATACATTGATGCCGCCGAATAGCCATACGATTTCCAAATAGGCATAATTGCCCGGAAAGTATTCCTGCATGATAAGGTAACCTCCAAATGTAATGGCATATCCTGCTGCAAACATAGGTATACCGATGGAGAGGGTTTTTCTTCCAACTCCATTGCAAAGGGTATTTCACCAGATAATAAGCTAATATCAGATAACCGATGAAGCCTGACACATAGTAGAAGGAGCCGAAAGCGTTCCAGTCACACACCCCCAGAATATCCATATTGCCCCAATTACCGATGTATCCCAATGCGGGAGCTGCCATTTTCAGATAGGGAAGAAATAAGGAGATTCCCCAAATACGAAGGAACAGCTTGACATCTTTTTGTGAGGCTCGGTCTAGCCATGCCCCGAAAACAGGTATAACGAAATACAGCCCTATCAGCATATAAAGATACCAAAGGGGCGTGGTGTCGTAGTTGAAATTAAAGATAAAGGTGCAAATCTTCGTCACTGTCATTTGCCACGTGAAGGTGGACATGTCGATGGTGGGGTTGTCAGTGGTGGCAATATAGTTCAGGTATACGAAGTACAGCACCGGTAGCATGACCGACCAGAAAATGAGGGGTGGCACAATGCGCCCGATGCGTTTCCGGTAGAACTCGTTCATGCTGCTGCGGAGGGGAAAAAGCAAAACTCCGGTCATCATGACGAACAGAGGTACGCAGCTTCGCACTGCGCTTCCCGCAGCACACCCTTGCAGGAAAGTGCTGCGGTCTGTATCAAAGCGCGCCACAAAAGGGTCGCAACAATGTGCAAATACGACCAGAAAACAGGCGATAACACGTAACAGGTCTATCCAGCCTATGGTTTCTTTTCTTTTTAATTCCATCTGTGGTTAAGTGTTTTATACGGTAATATTGAGTAAAATTTCTCCCTTGGTATTCAATACCTTTATTCTCAATTCGCCTTTCTTTTTCTCGATAACCATCACTGTGGCACTGTCCATATCATATCCTCCGCCGACAATGACAGGAAAATTATTATCCAGTTTTCCTTTCGGATGATAGGCATATTCGTGGGTATGTGCATTCAGGCTGACGTTGAAAGGAGCTTTTTTCAGTAATGGTTTCCATAAGTCTTCGCAAAGGTTCTCATAGTCGTTTCCATATAAAGGGATATGATGAATCAGGATTCGCTTTTCGGCTTTTTTGAACTCTTTGGATGCCAGTTCTTTTTTCAGGAAGTCCACCTGCTCGTTACGCAGCCGGGTAAAGTCGTTCAAACCATAATACACCCAGTGGTCATCCGGTTTGTCTTCACCGCAGTCCAGCATCACGATGCGTGTGTCACCCCAATTGAAGGAACCGTAGGTTTTATTGCCTACATAATCATAATGGTCACGCAGACCGATGGAATAGGCATTGCGTATTTCATGGTTGCCACGCATGAAGAAAGTAGGTACGCAGTCTCCGTGTACTCCTTCAGTCAGTTCACTGATAAAGGCAGTTGCCTGTTCGTGGCTGGCAGGATCGTCTACACAGTCACCGTTGAATACAACAAAATCGTAATCGATGTCCTGAATCTGTTGACATAAAGCGCGGAAAGTTTTGGGATGTTGGTGTAAGTCATTAAATACTACGGCAGTAAAGTTATCACTGTCGGGGGCAGGAAGAGTGAATTCGCTGAATTCCGATTGGGCGGTATTGCCGAATACTTTGTTATAAGCCTGATAGCGCAGAATTTCTTGTGAGCAGACGCGGTAATAGTACTTCTGTCCCGGCTGTAAACCGTCCAGGCGGATTTTATGCAGTTTGTTGTTACACACCGCTTGTCCGTCCATAATGGTGCGCGCACGTTGCAGTTGGGTTGAGTCGGTTCCGTATTCCACCCAGCAGTAGGCAGGTACGGTAGTCTCCCACATCACGGTGATTCCGTTTCCTACCGGATTCTGCAAATAAGGTTTTGTACGGAATATCTTTTCTGCCTTTTCTGCTGTGCGGAGGGTTACCACCAACGGGCGGTGGTCGGATGCTACCGGTTCGTCTTGCACTTTGGAGGAGATGGCGGCAAATCCTTTGGCGTTATTTTTCAGGGTAACAATATAGTCGAGTGTCTCTTCCGGTTTGGGGGCGGGAAAAGTGGGTACTTTCGGATTGGAAAGTATCTGAAAATCCTTTTGCAACCCTTTAATGAAATCGGATTGAGGTTCGGCATTCATATCTCCGGCAAGGAAGAAAGGTTTTTTGGCGGAAGCAGCGAAATTCTTTATCATTTCCAGTGATGTCATTCGGTCTTCCTCCGTCAATGAGAGATGGGTGCAACAATAGATATAGTCTTCAAATTCGGCCATAATGAGTGCACGGGCTTCTTCACGTCCCGGCAGAGCCATGGTCTGGATGCGGATAGGAGTTTGTTTGGTGAGTAGTCCGATGCCATATTTCCCCCCGTCGTAATCAATGGCTGGAGCAAAGTAGGCGTGCATTTGCGTGCGTTCGGCTATTTCGCCGAGCACGTATGTTTTTCCGCTGCGGTTGGTCATACTGTCCAGTTCCTGGATGGCTACGGCATCGGGGCAGGCATTATTTATCACATTGGCCACACGTTGGAAATTCTGTACGTTATCCATGCCGTTGGCATTTTTGATATTGTAAGTCATTAACCTTAAGGTATTTTGAGCTTGTGCGGACGAAAGCGTCAGTAAGGCTGTAACAGCCAGAAAGAGTGTCTTTTTCATGTTTTATCCGGTATTATTTAAATTGAAACGCTTCAAAGGTAAGGATAAAAAATATTATTCGGCTACTCGTTTATATTATTTTTGAGACATTCTGTATCCATTGGAAGTTATTTTTATCTTTTCAATGCAGGAAGTAAGTTTTAAGGACTTACAACTTCGGTTTCATTAGGATAAAATAAAGGCTGTCATGAGTGAATCCCGTCAGATTCTTCCGTATCGGTCAATACTTTTTTCCTGCCGGTGAAGCCTGTGTCATTCGGATGCTGCTCACTACTCCCGGCCTCCAATGGCAAATAATATGGCAAGAAACAAACAGGCTTGTGCGCGGTCTCCTTCGGGAAACATTCGAAAGAGCAATGCCACCAGGGTGGTGCCTAATGTCTGTCCCAATAACCGTGCCGTTCCCAGCATGCCGCTTGCGCCACCGCTTCGCCGGGTGGGTGCGGAAGAAACAATGGTGACATTATTCGGAGTCTGGAACAGTCCGAAGCCCATACCGCAGAGAGCCATCCGCCATACAATATTCCAACTTTCGGGATGCTCGGGAAGAATATAGAGTGAGAAAAGTCCTGCTGCAAATACGGCCATTCCCATTCTTCCCAACAGTCCCGGATGCACACGCTCTACAAGTCGTCCGGCAAGAGGGGCTGTCAATATCGTGGCCAAAGGCCAGGGAGTCAGCAACAGTCCGATTTCGACGGCATTATAATGCAGTACATTCTGCATGAAGAAAGGCAAGGACACCATTGCCAACATTTGTGCCGTGAATGATGTGATGGATGTACCGATGGAGAGTGCAAAGATGGGAATACGCATTAAGTCGACCGGCAGGATGGGGGCTTCCTGCTTGAGTTGCCGGCGGATAAAAAAGGTTCCTATGATGGCGAGAAGCGCAATTTGCAGACCGATGAAGTCACGGTTTTCAGAATGCGCAAAGCCCTCCAAAGAATAAATCAGCAGTCCGAAGGTCAGTGCATTGGCTATTGCACTGATTTTATCGAACTTATGTCGTTTTTCGGCAGGAGGATTGTGTGGCAATAAACGATGGCCGATGACAAGCGCTGCCAGTCCTAACGGGATGTTGATGACAAACAGCCAGTGCCAGCTTCCCAACGCCAGAATGCTGCCGGCGATGGATGGTCCGGCGGCTGCCGAAACTGCAACGACCATGGCATTCACTCCCATTCCGCGACCTAATATTTGTGGCGGATAAATCAGTCGGATAAGTGCCGTGTTGACACTCATTACACATGCGGCTCCGAATCCTTGGATGACGCGTGCCGCCGTCAGCATCCAGAATGAAGTGGATAAGGTGCAGGCAAGTGATGCACCGACAAAAATGGAAATACCGATAAGGAATATCCGCCTATATCCATAGATATCGCCCAATGAGGCGAAAGAAAGCAGTGTCATGGTGATGACCAATTGGTAAGCATTAACAATCCAAATGGCCGTTGAGGGTGTTACATCGAAATCGTGTGCTAGCGTAGGCAGGGCGATATTCATAATTGTCCCATCCAAAACCGACATCATGATAGCCAGCAATACAGCTATCACAGCTAAATATTGTCGTGGTATAAATGCAATCTTTTCTTTATTCATGTTGCAAAATTAACGCAAATCGGACAGACTCGGTTTAATTTCTTCTAAATAATTAAGAAACCTGTGTTAAAGAGTTGCTAAATAGTATGCGGCTTGGAGAATAATGCTTATCTTTGCGACCGTTAAAAACAGTGGAGAGATTTGAGTAGCTTGCAACCACAGAAAAAAATGCTAAAAAATACATTGACTTTCTTCCGTATAATTCCTACTCTGATTTAATTCCCCGTTTGATAACGAATTAACTTTTTAGTTTTAAATTTTAATTTTATATTCAAAATGGGATACTTATTCACATCCGAATCGGTGTCAGAAGGACACCCCGACAAAGTGGCCGATCAGATATCGGACGCTGTGCTTGACAAACTGTTGGCATTCGACCCCAGTTCGAAAGTAGCTTGCGAAACCCTGGTGACTACCGGACAGGTAGTACTGGCAGGAGAGGTGAAAACAAAAGCGTATGTAGACTTGCAACGCATTGCACGTGAGGTAATTAACCGTATCGGTTATACCAAAAGCGAATATATGTTTGAAGGAAATTCATGTGGCGTGTTCTCGGCTATTCACGAGCAAAGTGCAGACATTAATCGTGGTGTAGAACGCGAAGACCCGATGAATCAGGGTGCCGGAGACCAGGGAATGATGTTCGGTTATGCTACCAACGAAACAGAAAACTATATGCCGCTGTCACTCGACCTGGCGCATAAACTGCTGATGGTCTTGGCTGAAATTCGTCGTGAAGGAAAGGTAATGACTTACCTCCGTCCCGATGCAAAGAGTCAGGTGACTATCGAATATGATGATAACGGAAAGCCTGTCCGTATCGATACCATTGTGGTTTCTACCCAGCACGATGAGTTCGTGGCTCCGGCTGATGCCTCTAAAGAAGCTCAGTTGAAAGCTGATGAAGAGATGCTGGCGAAGATTCGCAAAGATGTAATTGAAATCCTGATGCCCCGTGTCATTGCAGAGATTCATAATGAAGACGTTCTGGCTCTGTTCAATGACCGGATAGTTTATCATGTGAATCCTACCGGTAAATTCGTTATCGGCGGTCCTCACGGGGATACCGGTTTGACAGGACGTAAGATTATCGTTGATACTTACGGTGGAAAAGGTGCTCACGGTGGTGGTGCTTTCTCCGGTAAAGACCCCAGCAAGGTAGACCGTAGTGCTGCATACGCTGCCCGTCATATTGCCAAGAATATGGTGGCAGCCGGCGTAGCCGATGAAATGCTGGTTCAGGTTTCGTATGCCATCGGTGTGGCTCGTCCCATCAATATCTATGTAAACACTTACGGCCGTAGCAATGTGAAAATGACCGATGGTGAAACAGCCCAAAAAATAGACGAACTGTTCGATCTTCGTCCGAAGGCTATCGAAGAACGTTTAAAACTGCGCAATCCGATTTATGAAGAAACAGCTTCTTACGGACACATGGGACGTGAACCCAAAGTAGTGACCAAGACATATGAATCTATGTATCATGAAGCAAAGACACTGGAAGTGGAATTGTTTACTTGGGAAAAGCTGGATTATGTGGATAAGATAAAGGAAGCATTCGGTTTATAAAAGCCGGATTCGGATATTGTGTGTTTTCGGGCGGATTCATTCCGCCCGAAAATATAAGAGTTTACAAGAATGAATGATATAAAAAACGTATGTGTATATAGTGCGTCCAGCACAAAGATAGCAAAAGAATATTTTGATGCTGCCGAGAAATTGGGGCGTCTTTTGGCGGAAAAGCGAATCAATCTGATTAATGGTGCAGGCTGTATCGGCTTGATGGCTGCAACCTCCGATGCGGCATTGGCTGCCGGCGGCACTGTGACCGGTGTTATCCCGCATTTTATGGTAGAACAGGGATGGCATCACACCGGACTCACCAAGCTGATTGAAACCGAAACCATGCACGAGCGCAAACGAATGATGGCCGACCTGTCGGATGGAGTGATTGCTTTGCCGGGTGGTTGCGGCACCTTGGAGGAATTACTTGAAATCATTACTTGGAAGCAATTAGGGCTCTATCTCAATCCCATTGTCATCTTGAATATCAACGGCTTCTATGACTCCCTGTTGGATATGTTGCAAAGAGCAGTGGACGAAAACTTTATGCGAAAAGAGCATAGTGCCATTTGGAAAGTAGCTTCTGAACCCGAAGAGGCTGTAAATTTACTCTATACAACACCTGTCTGGAACAAAGAAATCCGTAAATTTGCAGCGATATGAGCGAAAATTGTCATCCCGGAATAGAATATCTGCTTCAGCTGTATGCCGAAGAACAGAGCCGTGTAGATACGGCTTTGACACAAAAGGTGCATCATGTCACCGTTCAGGAAGGGATGAAAGGAGAACCAATACCCTATCAACTGCGGTCGGATTGGATGGTGACCAGTGTTTTGTTTCTGTGTTTCATTTTGGTATCCTATGTTCTTGCTCATGGAAAGAAACATCTGGAGCAACAGTTTAAGAATTTTTCCTTGTCGAAAGAGCGTGCCAGTTTATTTGATGATACCACTGCCTCGGATGTCCGTTATACATTGGTTTTGATATTCCAAACCTGTATCCTTGCCGGTTTCTGTGTATATGATTATTTTTCGGACCACGATTTGCTTTTATTCCGCGTTGTACCCCACTATCTGCTATTGAGCACTTTCATCGGATGTGTGGTCATTTTCTTGTTGTTTAAGTGGTTGGCGTATAACTTTGTAAATTGGATATTCTTTAACAAAACCAAGAATATGATTTGGATAGAGTCATATTTTAATGTGATAATCGGAGCCGGTTTTTTGCTTTTTCCCATTGTCCTTTTGATTGTTTATTTTGATTTATCGCCGCAACTTGCACCTTATTTTATCGGTTTTGTTATAATAATTGCTAAAATATTGCTGTTTTATAAGTGCATTCATAACTTTTTCAACAGAATTTATGGCGTTCTCCATTTAATTCTGTACTTTTGTGCGCTAGAAATTCTCCCTGACTTGATACTGTGGAGGGGAATAGTTATAGCGAACAACATTTTGGTTTTAAATTTTTAGTACATTGAAAATAAAAAAAGTCCTCGTTTCTCAGCCCAAACCGACTTCTGAGAAGTCGCCTTATTACGATATAGCTGAGAAGTACGGTGTGAAAATCGATTTTCGCCCGTTCATCAAAGTTGAGAGCTTGTCGGCCAAAGAGTTCAGACAACAAAAAGTCTCTATTCTTGATCATACAGCAGTGATATTTACTTCAAGACACGCTATTGATCATTTTTTCGGTCTGTGTGCCGAGTTGCGTGTTACCATACCCGAGACAATGAAGTATTTCTGTACTTCTGAAACAATTGCTTTGTATATACAGAAATATGTGCAATATCGTAAACGCAAAGTATTCTTTGGGGCAACCGGTAAATTTGCAGATTTGCTTCCGTCTATTATCAAACATAACACAGAGAAGTATCTTGTTCCGATGTCGGATGTGCATAATGACGAAATTAGAAACGCATTGGATGCTAAGAAGATTCAACATACCGAGGTAGTGATGTATCGCACAGTAAGCAACGATTTCACTCCCGAAGAAAGTTTTGATTATGACATGTTGCTGTTCTTCAGTCCTGCCGGAATCAACTCGTTGATGAAAAATTTCCCTGAATTCGATCAACAAGAGATTGCCATCGGATGTTTTGGTCCTGCAACAGCTAAAGCGGTAAAAGATGCCGGTTTGCGTCTTGACCTGGAAGCTCCCACTGTAGAAGCTCCTTCAATGACGGCTGCATTGGATATGTTTATCCGTGAACGTAACAAAGATTAAATTTTTTAGTTTATAGCCCGAAATCGGGGGTTTTGTATCAAAAAGTTATAACTTTGTGATTCGAAACCCCCGATTTCTTTTTATATGGAAAAGTAAAACTATGGCAGAATATACACTTAGCAAAGCAGAACGATTGAATAGCAAGGCGATGATAGAACGTCTTTTTGCCGGTGGAAACAAGTCTTTTCCGGCTTTCCCCCTGCGTGTGGTGTATATGTGGCTGGATGCTTCGGAAGGGGAGGCGCCTGTTTCTATTTTGATAAGTGTTCCCAAGAAACGCTTTAAACGGGCAGTGAAACGCAATTTGGTGAAGCGCCGGGTACGGGAAGCGTACCGCAAGAACAAACAGCTATTGACGGATGCACTGGTTGCCAAGAATAAAAGACTGGTTTTAGCCTTTATATGGTTGGACAATGAGATTCATCCTTCGGCCGAGATAGAAGGGAAAGTGAAGAGATTGCTGTTTCATATAATGGAAAAAATAGAATGAAAAAGCTGCTTTCACGTCTTCTGTTACTCCCTATTTATTTCTACAGAGGGTATATTTCTCCCATGACTCCGCCTTCCTGTCGTTTTGTTCCTACTTGTTCCGAATATGCTATCGAGGCGATTAAGAAACACGGTCCTTTTAAAGGATTGTATCTGGCTGTTCGTCGTTTGTTGCGTTGCCATCCGTGGGGTGGTTCGGGATACGACCCTGTTCCTTAAATTATATCATTCATGCTACTTGATATTCACAGTCATTATGCAGCTCCGATAGCGGGCGAGAGCATTTGGAATGTAGAACCTGCCGTTTTCTCTCCTATTGAGGGGAATTATTATTCTGTGGGCATTCATCCGTGGAAGGCAGGAGCGGTGCGCGAAGAAGAGTGGAGGCTGTTGCGTGAAGCGGCGGAGCATCCGGCTGTGCTGGCTATCGGTGAGGCAGGTCTTGATAAACTGATGCCGATAAAACCGGCACTTCAAATGGCAGTTTTCGAGAAGCAGATTTTGTTGGCGGAAGCGATGGGAAAACCCTTGATTATTCATTGTGTGAAAGCCTTTAACGAGTTGGTGGAACTGAAAAGGAAATTCCGTCCGAACGTGCCGTGGGTGGTACACGGCTTCCGTAATAATGTGAATATAGCCCGGATGTTGCTGTGTGAGGATATTCGTCTTTCGATAGGAGAGAAGTATCAACTACCTGTGTTGCAGGAGATTCCTTTGGAGTGCTTGCTGACCGAGACGGATGAAAGCCGGATGCCCGTCCGTGACATCATAAAGAGTATTGCCGAAGTGCGGCGGGTGACCGCAGAAGAGCTTTCCATGCAGATAGCCGAAAATGCGGGAAAAATCTTTTTTCAGCGATAAGAGTTGTTTCTTCAGATAAAGAGTCGTACTTTTGTGGCATTAAAGTATAAATCAAACAATTAAATAGATTAATCATTCGATGAATTTTGTAGAAGAATTAACATGGCGTGGAATGGTGCACACAATGATGCCGGGCACCGAGGAGTTATTGGCTAAAGAACAAGTTACAGCATATCTGGGCATCGACCCTACTGCTGACTCTTTGCATATCGGCCACTTGTGTGGTGTGATGATGCTGCGTCATTTCCAGCGTTGCGGCCATAAGCCGTTGGCTCTTGTAGGTGGTGCAACCGGTATGATCGGCGACCCTTCCGGTAAATCGCAGGAACGTAATCTGCTGACAGAAGAGACTTTGCGTCACAACGTAGCTTGCATCAAGAAGCAGCTGGCCAAGTTCTTGGACTTTGAGAGCGATGCTCCCAACAAAGCCGAATTGGTGAATAACTATGATTGGATGAAGGATTTTACTTTCCTTGATTTTGCCCGTGAGGTAGGTAAGCATATCACAGTGAACTATATGATGGCTAAGGATTCTGTACAGAAACGTTTGAACGGTGAAGCCCGTGACGGTTTGTCATTTACAGAATTTACTTACCAGCTGTTGCAGGGTTATGACTTCCTGCACTTATACGAAACAAAAGGCTGTAAACTTCAGATGGGTGGCTCAGACCAGTGGGGTAACATTACTACCGGTGCCGAGTTGATCCGCCGTACCAACGGTGGCGAAGTATTTGCTTTGACTTGTCCGTTGATTACAAAGGCCGATGGTGGCAAGTTCGGTAAGACTGAATCAGGTAACATCTGGTTGGATCCCCGTTATACTTCTCCTTACAAATTCTACCAGTTCTGGTTGAATGTAAGTGATGAGGACGCTGCCCGCTACATCAAAATCTTTACTTCACTGAGTCAGGAAGAAGTGGAAGCATTGACGGCAGAACATGCCGAAGCTCCACATTTGCGTGTATTGCAGAAGCGTCTGGCCAAGGAAGTGACTGTTATGGTTCACTCGGAAGAAGACTACAATGCGGCTGTCGAGGCATCAGGCATTCTGTTTGGTAATGCTACTTCGGAGGCATTGAAGAAACTGGATGAAGACACGTTGCTGGCCGTATTCGAAGGTGTTCCCCAGTTTGAGGTATCACGTGATGCATTGGCAGAAGGTGTGAAAGCGGTAGATTTATTCGTCGATAACGCTGCTGTCTTCGCTTCAAAAGGTGAGATGCGTAAGTTGGTTCAAGGTGGAGGCGTTTCGCTGAATAAAGAGAAATTAAATGCCTTTGACCAGGTAATCACTGCTGCCGACCTGCTGGATGAAAAATACCTGTTGGTTCAACGCGGAAAGAAGAATTATTATCTGGTGATTGCCAAATAAGGAAAGAGAGATTCTTTGTGATAGATATAAGAACGGAAGGAGAGAACATACACATTCTCTCCTTCCACTTTTTTATAACTTCATATTCGCACTTTATTTCCCGTCTATCTCCTTCAGCAGTTCATCCACAGCCACTTTCAACTGGGTATCTTCGCCCTGAACAACTGTCTCCGGTGCATTGGCTACCTTGATATCCGGTTCCAACTGTGTATTCTCCAGATAACTTCCGTCCGGCAATTGATAACCGATGATAGGGATACCGAATACCAATGAAGGGTCTTGAAGCGTTTCCCACGATACACTCGTCATGGTGCCCGGTACAGGCATACCCACCAGTTTGCCCAGTTTTTGATGACTGTAAACCCACGGAGTACCGTGTGCATTACTATAATTGGCTTCGCATTGCAGCATGATGGACGGTTTGTTCCAACGACGACTCGGCATATCACATGCTTCACGTCCACGTACCACCTGAGTGAAATACTTCTTACCGCTGAATAGTATCTCTATATCCTCGTGCAAGCGGCCTCCGCCATTGAAGCGAGTGTCGATGACAATTCCTTCGCGATCATTGTATTTACCCAAGATGTCCGAGTAAACAGAACGGAAACTGTCATCACCCATCGACTGGATATGTACATAACCTAAACGTCCGCCGGACCATTTATCCACATCGGCGGCACGCTGTTTCACCCAGCGTGTGTAGAGCAGTTCGTTGAATGCACCGTTGCTGATAGGCATCACTACTTCTTCCCAGCGTTCTTTGGTCTGAGGATTATAGAGAGATACCAGCGTCTTCTTCCGGCTTAAATTATTGAAGAGTGCCGCATAGTCTGCCTCGGCAGTAATTTCTTTTCCGTTTATTTTCTCTACAATATCTCCGGCTTTTTACTTTGGAGCGGGCATGGTCGAACGGTCCTTTTTCCACCACTTCGGAAATGAGCAACCCCTTGCCGTCATAGCTCCAGTCGTACAGCAGTCCCAGGTTGGCTGTGGCATCTCCCTTTAGATTGGAATAATAACGTCCTCCGGTGTGTGACACATTGAGTTCGCCCAACCATTCGCTCAGCATCTCGGCAAAATCATAGTTATTGCTGATATGCGGCAGGAATTTGCGATAAGCGGCACTCATGGCATACCAGTCTATTCCATGCATATTGAGATTGTAGAAACGCTTCTGATGCTGTTTATAGACATGATTGAACATATATTCGCGTTCGGCTGCCAAGTCCATCGTCATATCTGCCTTATAGCTTATGGGCTTTAATGTTTCGGAAGCGGCATTCATCTTCTGCATGGTGCTTCCGCCCAAAACAAAGATTTCTTTTCCTTCCTTATCCATTTCCATGTTTGTCCAGCCGGTATTCATCTTGTGGAGCAACTTGGTATCCTTTTTTCTGAGGTCCAGTTTCCAAAGGTCGAATCCGCCTTCAAAAGCAGAAAGATAATAAAGCTTCTCACCGTCTTTGGAGATGATGGCGCTGCTTAAGTTCGAGGAGTTGGGAGTGAGGCGCACAATGCGGTCTTCCATATTCTTCAGTTCGACCACAATATCCTTTACTTTCTCTTCTTTGGTATCTTCCTTTTTATCCTTATCTTTTTGCTTATCTTTCTTCGATTCGTCTTCTTTGGTCTTATCCTGTTCCTTTTCCAGTTCTTTCTGCAACTCGTAGTCTTCTTTGCTCAAGCGGAACTTGTCGTATGCATCCTGATTGAGGAATACCAGCATGACATCGTTCAATGACCCCCATGAAGCGTGATTGCGCATGCCATAGCGTTCGGTGATGAACAGAATCGCATTGCCGTCGAGCACCCAACGGGGCGAACCGCTGGTGTAACCGCTGTTAGTGATATTAATGATATCTCCTCCTTGTGCATTGACTAAGCCGATATCCGAATATGGGTCATGCTTGTTTCCGATAAACTCTAATGTAAACCATTTGCCATCGGGCGACCAGGCATAATCAAAGCCTCCTCCGGTGCTATACCATGTGGAACCGTCTGTCACCTGGCGTACTTTTTTTGTATCGAGATTCATCACCATCAAGCGGTTACGGTCTTCGATAAAGGCAAGTTCCTTGCCGTCCGGTGAAAACCGGGGATAGGCGCGCTCCACCTTGGCGGACGGCAGCAATACTTCCTCTTCGATAAGAGTGGCATTCGGGAAGTTGGCTTCTTCCTTGCGTGCTATTTTAGCCAGATACAATTCCCAATTACCGTTTCTCTCGCTGGCGTATGCCAGTGTGCGGTTATCGGGTGCAAAGGTTACCCCTGCTTCGCGTGCCGGGGTGTGGGTAATCTGTTTGGTAGTAGTGTAATCAGCCGAAGTGACAAAGACTTCTCCGCGTACAATGAATGCAACCTGTTTTCCATCGGGTGACACCGTGGCCGAAGTAGCGCCCTTGGTAAAACTTAAGTCGGCTACTTTGTCCTGATCGTCACGTATCAGGTTTATTTTTACTTTTTGCGGGGCGGCATTTCCTTGTTGGGTATAGATTTCGCCATCATAAGTATAGCACAAAGTTCCGTTGCTGCCCATAGAAAGGAAACGAACCGGATGGGTCTTGAAACTTGTCACGGACTGACGGATTGTGGGGCATTGAGCGGGAACGAATATACATTGAAACTTCCCCCGTCACGTTCGCTCAGGAAATAGACAGTCTGATTGTCCGGTGAGAGAACCGGATTCCGGTCTTCACCTGCATGCCGGGTAAGGTTGGTATGTTTCTTGCTTTGCGTGTCATACATCCACACATCTCTGGTGATGGAAGAGGTATGATGTTTGCGCCATTCATCTTCAAAACCTTTTCTGTCTTGATAAAGCAAGGTTTTTCCGGTTTTATCAAAACATACAGCCTCGGCAGGAGTTCCCAACACCTGTTCGGTTCGTCCTCCCTTGGTCGACACTTTATATAGCTCGGTCATGGCCGATGTGGGAAACAAGGCACTGTTGGCAGGGTCTTGAATAGCAGCGGAGAAAAGTATGTATTTCCCGTCCGGGGTAAAAGCGGAAGGCAATTCCGTTGCCGAATGAGTGGTGAGCCGTTTTGCCGGTCCGCCGTCGGCAGGCATTACAAATACATCGAAATTTCCGTTCCGGTCACTGGCGAAAGCTATCTCTTTTCCATCGGGCGACCATATAGGTGTACATTCGTAAGAACTCTGTGTGGTGAGTTGGGTGGCAGTGCCTCCTTTGGCGGGCACCTTATAAATATCCCCTTTATAACAAAAAACGATTTCCTTCCCATCCGGGGAAATCTGCACGTCACGCATCCAGAGTGGAGTTCCTGCGTAACTGTTCGCTGTTGCTATGCAGCCCAGCGCAATGCAAGCTAGAAGTTTTTTCATCGTATCGAAATCTTTTAATTAGGTTTACAAAGATAAGCATTTGCATATTGTAGCAAAAAAAAGTGCGAAAATATTTGGATTATATAGATAGAAAAACGTATCTTTGCACCGCTTTCCAAGGAAAGCACATAATGATTGGACTATGGTGTAATGGTAGCACAACAGGTTTTGGTTCTGTTTGTCCAGGTTCGAATCCTGGTAGTCCAACAAACTACTTATTAAAGATAAAAGCCCATCAAATTGCATGTTTGACGGGCTTTTGTTATTCCGGCCCTTATCACCCATACTTAGCGAGTCCGTTATGACGGAGCCTGCCACAATGACATATATACGTGCAGGTTCATGCGTGCGTACGTGTAGTTCGATACGTATATACGTGTGGCCTGATGCCACCGTATGTGTAGCCCGATGCGTACGTACACACTTTACAAACAGGGGGATGTGTCAAAACGTGGACAATGCTGTCTTTTGGTTCGTAGGGGCGAGGTTTAGTTTTTACACACTCCCATGCTGCAAAAAAGACCTTGATGTTTTCCAAAAAGATGGTGATGTTTCTTAAAAACATCACCATCTTTTTTAAAAAGCTCGGTATGTTTTTTATGTAAGGGAAGATGGAACCATCCTCACCAAGTCGGTCATTTCTCCTTTTCCGTTCATCCTTACATTTTAGCCAAAACATGCGGATAATCAATCGGTTAAGAATGACAGGACATCCCCTCATCCTCCTTTCAGCCGTGCTTCCGAGTCCTTTCACAAGTTGCCTTCAGTAATTCCCTTGTGTACTTTCTACACCTCTTTTTAGACTACCGTAAATGAAAGCGTTATCGAAAAAGTTCAAAAGCCGGAAGAAGTTTTATGAATGAAAGGAGGCTGAAAGGGGGATGACACGATATTCCTTCACAACCGGAACCCCCATCAGCAGGGCGTTTCAGCGGTAGATGAAAGGAGGTAGGAAGAAACGGATTTTCGCCATTATGCGTTTCAAGAACTTTTTTGAAGAGGCTGAGATCTTTCTGAAAGTTTAATGCCCTAGCGCCGGAAAGATATGGTAAGCTATACTTTCGTCTGAAAGCAAGATAGAGGCACTACATTTCATATCTTTAAGGATGGGATAAGAAGCATGCTTATTGTCTATTATTATTTCGGCTTTGAAGAAATTATTTCCTTCCATTACGGTTATTGTATTCGCGCAGTTCACTATTTTCCCATGTGGATAACCATACCGGCCTGCTTCATATCCTTCGAATTCCATCTCTACAGGCATTTCTTTCTTCACTTTTGTAATGTATCGGTAGGGAATAAGCACTTCGGCATGAATGCAGCCGGTTACATCAGTTCCTGTTACGGTGGCTGTGGCCTTGATATTTTCAGGATAAGGAATAAAGAATGCCGCCAATATTAATATCAGTAGAATGACGGTGATATCGCCTATTCCGGTGCGTATGATTTCGGGTGGTACTTTGCCGATGATGTTCCTTACCTTTTCACTTCTTAGTTCTATATTATTGAAATCTGCCATAATTTTCTCCTTTTTCTAATTACCCAGTTCTAATTGGTTTTTTACAAGATTGTAATAGGCCCCCTTTTTTCTCTATCAGTGAAGCATGATTACCTGTCTCCACTATACGTCCTTTATCCAACACGATAATTTGGTGGGCATTTTTTACGGTGCTGAGCCGGTGGGCTACCACCACGACTGTTCTTCCCTTATAGAACTGATCCAGATTCTCGACTATGTGCGTTCGTTCTTGGCATCCAAGGCATTGGTGGCTTCGTCCAGAAAGATATATAACGGATCTTTATAGACCGCACGGGCTATCAGTATACGTTGTTTCTGTCCCTGGCTCAATCCGATTCCGTCTCTGCCTATCATGGTGCTGAACCGCATGGGCAGACTCATGATGAATTCTTTTATATTGGCTATCTCTACGGCGCGCAGCAGTCTTTCTCCATCTATGTCTCCGTCGTCTACGGCGATGTTTCGGGCAATGGATTCGGAGAATATCACTCCGTCTTGCATTACTACCCCGCACTGTCTGCGCCACCATTTCAGGTTGAAGCTGTTCAGGTTGGCTTCTCCTATTTTTATTTCTCCGTTCATTACAGGATAATACCCCAGCAACAGTTTCAGCAAGGTGGTTTTTCCACTGCCCGAAGCACCCACTATGGCAGTCACTTTCGTTTCGGGGATGGTGAGGCTTACATCTTCTATGGTCATTTTCGGGCTGTGGGGTCATATTTGAAGCCGACATGCTCAAAAGAAAGGTCATTGGAGATACCGGGTATTTCGTTCAATAGCCTGTGCTCATTCTCTTCATTCTTCATTTTATGAATTTCATTGATGCGTTCCAGACTGATTTTCACATCTTGCAATGAATAAAGGAAGCTCATCAATTGTTCCACCGGACTGTTCAGTTGTCCGATGATGTATTGTACTGCCAGCATCATACCCAGTGTCATTTGTCCGTGGATGACGGCGGTAGCGGCAACCAGGGTTATCACTATATTTTTCACTTCGTTGATGAATATGCTTCCGGCCTCCTGTGTTTGTTGCAGCTTCAAACTTTTCATTTGCACGCCGAACAGATCCGCCTGTACATCTTCCCATTCCCATCGCCGGCGTTGCTCGCAGTCTTGCAGCTTAATCTCCTGCATGGCAGTGATGAATTGGTAGGTCTTGTTGCTGTTTTTCTGCCTGTTTTTCGAATAATTCATAATCCAGAATTTTTTCTTTTTCCCAGAAACAAGGCAATCCATAAAGCATAAAGAACGCTTGCCAGCAGAAAGATGCAGAAAATGGTCAGATTATAACTGAATAATACACAGCCGAACACCACGAAACTGAGCAGTGAGAACGTGACGTTCAGCATTTGGGTGGTGAGAAACTTCTCTATCCTGTTATGGTCGTTCATGCGTTGCATCAGGTCACCCATCAGTTTGGTGTCGAAGAACGACATAGGGAGTTTAAGCAATTTGATGAAAAAGTCGGAAACCAACGAAATATTGATTCGCATACTGATATGCAGCAAAATCCATCGGCGGATAAAGTCGACCGAAGCGCGACTGATGGTCAGCACCAGTTGCCCCAACAGGATGAGGTAGATAAAGTTCAGATTTTGATGGACGATGCCCACATCTACAATCGCTTGCGTGAGGAATGGAAAGATAAGTTGCAGCAGACAGCCCACTAATGCCCCCAGTATGATTTGTCCGAAGTAGCGTCGGTATTGTCTGAGGTAACCCAGCAGGAAACGGAAAGAGCGTTTGTCTTTTGTTGTTTCTTCCTGCTGCTTATAAAAGGCAGGTGTAGGCTGTAAAAACATGGCTATTCCTTTTTCCTCTCCATTAGACCGGGTACTGAGCCAATGTTCTTTAAATTCCCTGTCGTCATAGGTTACAAGTCCTTTGCCGGGATCTGCAATGTAGCATATTTTACCTTTCTTTATCCGGTAGAGTACTACAAAATGATTTTGGTTCCAATGCAGGATACAGGGCAGGGGGCTTTGTGTAATTGTTCTGTTGTTACCCGTCCGCACGTGGTGTGCAGTCCCAGTCGGGTTGCCGCTTCGCTGATGCCCAGCAGCGACACGCCTTCGTTGGTAGCAAAGCAGTAGCGGGAAAGAGTATCTTGTGAATACTCTTTCCCATGGTATTTGCATATCATTTGCAGGCAGGCAATGCCACACTGCATGGAATCGTGCTGGTGGTAAACATGGAATTTGCTCATAATGGTACGTTAATTTACTCCATATCTTGAAGTATCCACTTCTTTGGGAGTTCTATCTTTAAATCCGTTGAATTTGTAGGTAAAACTCAATGTGATATTGCGTTGATAGAAATTCTGGTTCAGATTTTGATACTGTTTGTCAAATCTTACCTTTATTTTGGGATATAAGGATTCAAAGATGTCATTGCATTGCAGGCCGACTATAGCTTTATCTTTAGCAAAAGTATATCTCAAGCCGGTGTTGATGCACCAGTTATCTTCCAAATCCCAGATTCCCTGTATGCAGGGGGTTCTGTAGAAAGCCATAAGATTCATGGTTATATTGGGCTTTTTGATATGAAAATCGTGTTGTAGGCCATCAGAGAACCGGTCCATTTGTTTCTGTTGTATGCAAGTTCAAACCATTCGTTGCTTTTATAACGTTCATTGTATACGTTTGCAATCAGGTTTGAGCTGACAATATTCCCGAAACTGATAGGTATGACTGCTGTAAGGTTCAGCAACGACGTATAGTCTATATTGAAAGTTTTATGCAGTAATTGCAGCTTTTCCGGCGATTGATAGCTTTGGTCTATGAAGAAATCTTCCACCTTATAGTAGGAGACTTGAAAAGTGTATTTATTCTTCAATACATAGGTCAAATTGGCATTGCCGGTTCGTGCCGGTTTTAGTAGAGGGTTGCCCATAGAGACGCTATATTCATCATTATAGGAAGTGTAATTCTGCCTTTGCCAGTAACTGGGATAGCTCCTGATGGAATTGTATGCCAACTGGAAGATGTGATCGTTTGCCGGGATAAAAGTAACTGTTATATTAGGCAACAAGGCATTTTTTCTGTAACTGTTTATTTTGTATAATTCACCGATGAGTGAACAATCTATCGACAGTTTTCCTTCATAGAAAGATTTTTGGGTACCGGCATAAATATTTCCTGTATGTTCTTCTGTAGCGAAGGCGCTTGTATAGCTGCCTTCATTGTCGTGCTGTTTATCTACATTACTTTGTTTGTTGTTGTTCTTTACATAGTTATAGCTGGCTCCATAGTTTAAAATCCAATTGTTTTTCAAGTTATGGCTCATGTCGGCATACGCTTTCACGCGGTCTATATTCTGTTTTCGCTGATAGGTGAATGCATCTATGGAGTGGTGGTCTTTTATATACTTCATGTTTTGCGTGTTGTCGTCTGTATAGTTAGTGTATTCTACAGAAATGTTCCCCCATTTGTGTTTGTAGTACAGGCTGGCATTGTGCAAGTAGTCTTTTCCTTTGTTTAGGGAGTTTGCATCCGAAAACAGGTTGTTCACGCTATATGCATCTGATTTGTTCCGGGGGGCATATAGTCCGTTGTATGACAGTTCCAGTGATTGGGTATCATCTAAGTTATACGCTATGTTTGTGTATACGTTATGTTTGTTGCTAGTTGATTTGGTGTGATTTTCCGAGTCGATGTCATAGATGTCGTTTCCCAATGTATGTTTTGCTGTAGTTGTGCTTTTACTTATTTGTTTGTTGTCAGCAATTGAATACATTAGGTCGAACGACCATTTGGGGCTAGTCAGAAACAAACTTCCCACACCGCTGAAAGAATTTTCATGCTGGTTGATCCATGTAGCCTGTACCTGTCCATTCATGGTGTATCTGTTTTCTTTTTTCAGTACCACATTGATAACGGCACCTTTAATGTGTAGTTGTGGAGGAGCATTGTAGATAACTTCCACTTTCTCCACTTTTTCGGCCGGCAATGTTTTTAAATATTCAATGAGTTGTTCGGTACTCAGGCTGGAGACTTTGCCGGATATTAATATGGTAGTGCCGTTCGCTCCTGCTAAGTTGAGGCTGTTTCCATCTGTGCTGCTGATACTGGGCAGTTCTTTCAGTAGTTCGTGAGCATTAGCGATTATTTTATTTTGTTTTACTGACTGCAAATCGTAGGTTAATCTATTGTTAATCATTCGAATAACCGGCCGTTCTGCCTTTACGATTACTTCGTCCAGTTTACTGTCTGATTCCTTTAAAATTATATTTCCTATTTGTTCTTTAGATGAGTTCAAGCACATAGCTTCGTATGCCAGATGTTGGAACATCAACCGATAGGGCTTTTCCGTCATCGGAAGAGTGAACCGCCCTTCCCTGTCCGTTATGGTTCCGGCTATAAAGGTTGAGTCCTGCTTTTGCAGAATGATGGCAACACCTTCTATGGCAACACTGTCTTTGTTTATTACCTGTCCGACAATATTACTTGTTTGTGCGTGGCTTTGTGTGATATACACCAGTGCCAGTAAAATGTATAGGTACCTCATTGTTTATTTATAAATTAGATTTGTTTGAATACTCGGGGCATATTGGCAGCGAGGGTCAGGATAATCCCAATTCTTTTCTCCATACGCTTTTATAACTTTTACTAGGCATCGTCTGTGGTTCTTTCTACAAAACTCAAAAATGTGACATTTCGTGCAGGCACTATTTTCCCGAAACTGAGTTTGTCCCATTTCAAATAAGGCTTTAGCTCTCGGCGATTGCCAAATTTCTGCTAATGTCTGTTCTTTTAAGTCTCCTAAAATGAATTGAGGATGCCAATATAGTTGTTCGCAAAGTGTAACTTTTCCGTCGGGCAATACGAATAATCGATTTTCTAGAATTCCGCATGACCCTCCTTTAAAGCATTGGTCGTTGGGTTTTCCTTTATATTGTGACATCTTTCTTTTACATTGTTAGAGCTTTAACGTCTGGGCTCTGCAGGTGCAGTTGGATTTGGATTTGGCTTCGGTGCAACAACCGTACCAGAACCTGCTACAGTGCAGGTACCAGAACCTACTACATTACATTTAACTGCTACAGAAAAGATACAAATAGCTCTTGCTTCTGCGCCTCCTTTTACATCCATCATTTCTTGGATATCCAATGAATCGGGGATGTTTTCCAGTGTCGTAATAGATTTCATCTTATACGTTTTTGGTATAAACCTACTCTATAAACTTTTCGGTATCCGTTCCTGCTGATTATACAGATTAGGTTCTGTACTTATTTAATTTACCGGTAATAAAATAGTCATTTTAATTTGAGATTGGAATTATAATATCCAATCATTGTCATCTGTAGGGGATCATCTTCAATCCATATCCATTGGTTTTCTTGAAAGATCCATCCACCACCCTTTATTGACTCTAGCGCTTCTGTCGTAAGTTTTTCTAAGTTTATTGTTTCCATTAGTGTTTTTTTTTGTACTTTGCAAAGGTAAGTCGTTTTAATTGGAGCGTTTATAATAAAAACATAATCATTTTATAATCTTTTTGACCAGAAACGATTATCTTTACAACCTAAAACTGATTATAAGATGAAGAAATATTATTATATCACACTTATTGCTATGGTTGCAACAGTCTGTCTGCAAATTAGTTATATGTTTAGTTTATATAATCAAGATGTGAGTGAAGATATAATTAATATAGGTGAGGTTACAAAAAAAATAATAGAGGATGAAAAATGGATTCGGAGCGACTTACGATCGGGGCGGTCGATACAAACGAAACCTGTGTTTAAAGTGAAATTATTGTCGGACATGACTCCGCAAGAGTTAGACAGTATTCGTAAATTACCGACTAATAAAGATACATTTAATTTGCCGGCAGCTAGAAAGATGGGGATAGGTACTACAACCGGAGAGATTGTATCTCAATTGGCGCAAGATTATTTATTAGCAGCTGGTTTTCCCTTAAATTTAAACACTTTGGACAGCCTTTGGCGTGCGTCAGACAGCATTGTCCATCATCCTCATCAATTCCTTCTTTATGATAAAGACACCGTAATGATTTCTTCTGTTGGAGACTTGGAAAGCCATACGCCTGATTATGTATCTCAGCTTCATCCTATTGGCACAAAAGGCTTGCAATATCTTCAGATAAAGGCAGATATTCCTATGTCTCATTTTCTAAGACATCAGCTTTGGACGCTGGCTCTTTCTGCCTGCATGATGTTGCTGGTATTGCTTTGTCTGTTTTTCCAGCTGACTGCCATTCGCCGGAAGGAAGCATTGCTTCGCAAGAGGGAGATGACCATCAATGGCACTATTCATGATTTGAAGTCTCCATTGAACAGTGTTATTACGATGATGGGGTGGTTGAAACAGACAGCACCCGACAAAGAGACCAAGGAGATGCTTGAAACGAGTAAAAGCGGGTGTTAGGCGTTTGATTTCCAATATAGAAGCCTTATTAATGACCGCACGCATGGACCGTCATCAGGTGGTATTGAATAAAAAGCCTGATCGATGTTCCGGAAATGGCAGAGGGAGTGAAGAAGGAGTTGTCCTGCCTCTATCCGGGCAAGCCCCATACCATCTGCATCATCAATGAGCTTCCTGCGGGTTTGCAGGTAATGGCCGACGGTATGTATATAGAGAACGTGATTCGTAACCTGATGGAGAATGCCTTGAAATATTCGGATGCAGGAGTGAGGATAGAGGTCTCGCTCTCCATTGTGAATGAGCGGTTGCGTGTATCTGTCAAAGACAATGGTTGGGGTATCGCCCCATGCCATCAGAGGAAATTGTTCACCCAGTTCTATCGGGTCCCCCGAAGCGAAGAGCAACAGCAGAAGGGTTACGGCATAGGATTGGCGCAATCCAAATATATTATAAATGAACATGGAGGGGAGATAATGGTGAAGAGTGCCGAAGGTGAAGGAAGCACTTTTACATTCATTATTCCATGTCGTTGATTGAAAGGAGAAAAGACGGATGGAGAAGACAAAAGTTTTGTTTGTAGACGATGACATCGCATTGGGTCAAGTGGTGATTTTGGCATTAAGGGCTTCGGGCTATGCTGCGGAGTATTGCACTACGCTGGTAGGGATTCAGGGTGTGGTTCAGGAAATGCAGCCGGACATAATGGTGCTGGATGTAGAGATAGGAGAGAAGAATGGAATAGATGCCGTTGCGGAACTCAAGCTGACGGCTCCCGATACACCGGTTTTATTTGTCTCTTCACACATAGCCGGTTCGGAAGTGGCAAGGGCGCTGGATGCAGGTGGCATCGCTTATCTGCGAAAGCCTTTCGAAATGGAGGAGTTGGTGGCTTACATACGCAGGCACACGCCATGTTTTCATCCGAAAGGACTATCCATCGGAATGTTCAATCTGAGAGCCGGAGACAGTATGTTGTTCAAAGGCGAGGAACCTGTGAGAAGGCTGACTGATTTTGAATATAAACTGCTGAAATTGTTGGCACAGAACATGAATCAAACAGTAAGTCGCGAACAGATAGTGCACGAGCTGTGGGAGGGTACTTCCGGCAGCGAGCAGAGTTTGAATAACTATGTGGCGAGACTGCGGAAATATCTGTCGGAAGACGAGAGCCTGTCCTTGGAAACTGTGCCAAGAACAGGATATATGCTTTCCATTTTAGGAACTCAGCCGCGCGTTTTATGAGATTGCCTCAATACATTGACAATCTCTACCACATACATTTTGTGAAAGCCTCCGTGTGCTTCTCCATACCATCGGTCGATAATGCTTTGGTCGATAAAGTCTTCCGGCTTAATCATATCGGCATACAGTTTCTTGCACTCAAAGGTCAGCCGGGCCTGTTCAAAAGTAATACTTCCATTTTCGGTGAATAAGGGTTGAAGTCCTGTTGCTTTCACTTTATCTATGTCTCGCCCTGACTTAGAACCGCAAATTTTATGAACATCCTTATGCTCTTCGCCCAAGAAAGAGAGAGTGAGATAATCATTCTGCTCTATGAAATCGAACGTGTAGCGTTCGGGGCGGATAAAAATGAAGGCTACCGGCTTGTTCCATAAGAATCCGATGCCGCCCCCCAGTTGGCAGTCATTGTATTGAATTTATCTTTTGTACCGGCGGTTACCAGCATCCATTCTTTGCTGATTGTCTCAAACATGTTGTCTTTCAGCTCTTTTACTTCTATCTTTTTCATTGTCTTTATTTGTTTATGTGCACAAAGATATAAACAATAAAATGACTATGCGGTTAATATTTTGGTATTTATTGGGTATATATTGTTTATTGTAGTCTGGCATTCAAGTATCAGGTTACTCCGTGGAAAGTATGGCGGTTGGCTCATGGCAAGATGCCGGCACGCTCAATGAAAGAAAGCAAAGATGCTCCGAAAATTGAAAGAAGCAAAGATTATTGTAGATATTGTGTAGCTGCGGAAAGGATAAATAGTGTAAAACTTTTCCTTTCACTTTTTTAAAATCAAAAGTCGATTTGCTATCTTTGTCCGACATTTAAGAACTTTAAAAAGAAAGGATACAACAGTGGCAAACGATGTGGTTTTAACCCCGATGATGAAGCAGTTTTTTTTGAGTTGAAGGCAAAAGCATCCCGATGCGATTATGCTTTTCAGGTGTGGAGATTTCTATGAAACCTATTCCGAAGATGCTGTTGTTGCTTCTGAAATACTGGGAATTACACTGACCAAGCGTGCCAACGGACAAGGTAAGAGTGTGGAAATGGCGGGCTTCCCGCATCACGCTTTGGATACTTATTTGCCGAAACTGATACGTGCCGGTAAGCGTGTGGCCATTTGCGACCAGTTGGAAGACCCTAAGCTGACAAAGAAGCTGGTGAAGAGGGGTATTACCGAATTGGTGACTCCGGGGGTTGCCATCAATGACAATGTGCTTTCGTATAAAGAAAATAACTTTTTGGCGGCAGTTCATTTCGGCAAGTCTGCGTGCGGTGTTGCTTTTTTGGATATTTCTACAGGTGAGTTTCTAACGGCGGAAGGACCGTTTGACTATGTGGATAAGCTGTTGAATAACTTTGCTCCCAAAGAAATTTTGTTTGAACGTGGAAAGCGGGGAATGTTCGAAGGTAACTTCGGCAATAAGTTCTTTACGTTTGAGCTGGAAGACTGGGTGTTTACCGAGACTTCTTCCCGCGAGAAGCTGCTGAAACATTTTGAAACAAAGAATTTGAAAGGCTTTGGTGTGGAGCATCTTAAGAACGGCATCATCGCTTCGGGTGCCATTCTGCAATATCTGGACATGACGCAACATTATCAAATCGGCCATATCACTTCGCTTTCGCGTATTGAGGAAGACCGCTATGTGCGCTTGGATAAATTCACTGTCCGAAGTCTGGAATTGCTGGGCAGTATGAATGATGGTGGTACGAGCCTGCTGGATGTTATCGACAAAACCATCAGTCCGATGGGAGCACGTCTGCTGAAACGCTGGGTGGTGTTTCCATTGAAGGATGAGAAGCCTATCAATGAACGTTTGGATGTGGTGGAGTATTTCTTCCGCGAACCGGATTTTAAAGAGTTCATAGAAGAGAAAATGCATCTCATCGGTGATTTGGAACGCATCGTGTCCAAGGCTGCCGTGGGACGTATCTCTCCGCGTGAGGTGGTTCAGCTGAAGGTGGCGCTGCAAGCCATCGAGCCTATCAGGAATGCTTGCCTGAATGCCGATAATGACAGTTTGCGGCGTATTGGTGAACAACTCAATCTCTGTCTTAATATACGCGAGAAAATAGCCAAAGAGATAAAGAATGATCCTCCGTTGCTGGTGAACAAGGGAGGTGTGATAGCCGATGGAGTCAGTGAAGAGCTGGACGAGTTGCGCCGCATTGCTTTCTCGGGGAAGGATTATTTGTTGCAGTTGCAGCAGCGTGAGAGTGACCAGACCGGCATCCCCAGCTTGAAGATTGCCTATAACAATGTATTCGGTTATTATATAGAGGTGCGTAATGCACATAAGGACAAAGTGCCTGCCGAGTGGATTCGCAAACAGACGTTGGTCAACGCAGAGCGTTATATCACGCAGGAACTGAAAGAATACGAAGAAAAAGATTTTGGGAGCGGAAGATAAGATTATGGCACTCGAAACCAAGCTTTATAATGATTTGGTTCTTTCCCTTGCCGAATATATCCCTGCCATTCAGATAAATGCCAATCAGATAGCCCGTCTGGACTGTCTGCTTGCTTTTGCCAATATTGCCGAAGCGAATAAGTACATCCGTCCGATAGTAGAGGACAGTGATGTGCTGGATATTAAGCAGGGACGCCATCCGGTGATAGAGAAACAGCTTCCGGTGGGAGAGAAGTACATTGCCAATGATGTGTATCTGGATACCGACAGTCAGCAGATTATCATTATCACGGGACCTAATATGGCAGGTAAATCGGCTTTACTTCGCCAGACGGCATTGATTACGCTGTTGGCGCAAATCGGGTGTTTTGTTCCTGCAGAGAGTGCCCGTATCGGGATGGTGGATAAGGTATTCACTCGTGTGGGTGCCAGCGATAATATATCGGTGGGCGAATCTACCTTTATGGTAGAAATGAATGAGGCAGCAGATATCCTGAACAACCTTTCTCCACGCAGTCTGGTGCTGTTTGACGAGTTGGGTCGGGGGACTTCCACTTACGATGGCATCTCTATTGCATGGGCGATTGTGGAGCACATCCATGAACATCCGCGTGCAAAGGCGCGTACGCTTTTGCTACTCACTATGATGAGCTGAATGAAATGGAGAAATCCTTCAAACGCATTAAAAACTACAATGTATCGGTGAAGGAGGTCGATAATAAAGTCATCTTTCTGCGTAAGTTGGAGAGGGGAGGCAGTGAGCACTCTTTTGGTATCCATGTGGCGAAAATGGCCGGTATGCCGAAGAGTATCGTGAAACGTGCAAACGATATCCTACACCAATTGGAGACGGACAACCGTCAGCAGGGAATTGCCAAACCGACGGCGGAGATAGCTTCCGGTCGAGATGGGATGCAGCTCAGTTTCTTCCAACTGGACGACCCCGTACTGTGTCAGGTACGTGATGAGATTCTGAATTTGGATGTCAATAATCTGACTCCTCTTGAAGCTTTGAATAAACTGAATGATATCAAGAAAATAGTCGGAGGTGTGTCAAAGCGTTGATGATGCTGTCAAATCGTCAACGGTATATACTTTTGATACAACCTTTTTTTAAACCTCAATGCTTATGAAAAATTTTTTTATTCTATGCTGTCTGTGGATAGCATGTTGCGCGATTTCTGCACAAGAACCGTGTCCCCAAGTAATTCCCGCTCTTCAGCAATGGAAAGGTGGCAGTGGCAAACTGGCTCTTCCTGCCGAAGGTAATATTGTCGTCAACCCTGCTGATGAGGCTGTGCTTTTGTCTACCGCCGAGATATTGGCAGATGACTTGAGCTTGATGATGGGGTGGAACTATTCCGTGAAAATCGGCAAACCGGGCAAAAATGATATTTATATGGCTTTGATGAAGCCGGACAAGGAGTTGGGTGATGAAGGCTATAAACTGTCGGTGAACCGGTATGCCGGGATTGAAGCGCCCACCCGAAAGGGAGTGTTCTGGGGAACCCGTACGCTGCTACAGATGCTTTATAAGCAGCAGGGAAAGATTTCGAAAGGAACGGCACGCGACTTCCCTTTATTTCCTAACCGTGGTTTTATGATTGATGCTGGCCGCAAGTTCTTTACATTGGACTATTTGAAGCAATATGTGAAGATACTTTCTTTCTATAAGATGAATGAGTTCCAGATTCATCTGAACGATAACGGCTTTCCTCAGTTCTTTGACAATGACTGGAACAAGACGTATGCTGCATTCCGTCTTGAAAGCGAACGTTTTCCCGGCCTGACCGCAAAGGACGGCTCGTATACCAAGAAAGAGTTTACCGACTTGCAACGGCTGGGTATGGAATATGGGGTGAATGTGATTCCTGAAATAGACATTCCTGCCCATTCATTGGCGTTCACCCACTATAAGCCCGAAATAGGCAGCAAAGAGTATGGCATGGACCATTTGGATTTGTATAAGGAGGAAACCTATCGTTTTGTAGATTCGTTGCTGGACGAGTATATCGGAGGAGAGAATCCCGTGTTTATAGGCCCTGATGTGCATATCGGTACCGACGAATACAATAAGAAAGAAGCCGAGCAGTATCGTTATTTCACTGACCGCTACTTGAAGTACATTGAGAAGTATGGCAAGACTCCGCGTATGTGGGGAGGCTTGAAATGGCTTCCCGGCAAGACTCCCGTAAAAGCGGAAGGTGTCACGGTCAACGCGTGGTCGTATGACTGGGTGGATCCGGAAGTATCTTTAAAAGATGGATATAAGCTTATCAATACTTGCGATACCTATCTGTATATTGTGCCCGGTGCGGGCTACTATCGCGAGTTTTTGGACCATCAATGGCTGTATGAGACATGGACTCCCTGGATGATAAACCGCAAGCAGACACTTCCCGAAGGCACTCCGGGGGTATTGGGCGGAATGTTTGCCGTATGGAATGACCAGTGTGGTAACGGTATTTCGCAACAGGATGTGCATATCCGTGCTTTTCCGGCCGTTCAGGTGCTGACCGAAAGACTGTGGAAGGGAGACAACAAACAAGTGCCTTATAAAGCATTTGAGGCTCTTTGCAAAGAGATGCCCGAAGCGCCGGGCATTAACCTGTCGGGTAAAATTTCTCCCAATAAAGATGTCGCCCTGACGGTTCCCGGCAAGGAACTGCTCTTTACCGGTAAGGATACGGTTCAGACAGCTTTGCAGGAAGTGGGCTATCCCTATGCGGTGGAATTCAAAATCTGTCCGGACGAAAAGACGAATATCAGCGGTGTGCTGTTTAAAGGCGCTCATGCCACGGTATATACAAACTGGGAGAATACGGGGCGGATTGCCTTCTCTCGCGACGGTTACACATTTGTGTTTAATTCTTATCGTCTTCCGGCCGGCAGATGGTCTTCCATCCGCATCGAAGGAGATTACAAGGGCACTTCCCTGTATGTGGACGGTAAATTGCAGGAGCGTCTGGAGGGCAGAACCATGAGGGTCTATAATCCCAAATATAAGTCGATGGATCAGATGCGCTATCAAGAAACCTTGGTCTTTCCTTTGCAGCAGATAGGAGATACGCTGAATGGATTTCAGGGGAAACTGAAAGATGTAAGTTGCAGGCAGGGAGAAATGTAATGCTTTTATGATTGTTATGACTGAGTATGAGAGCACGATTTAAATTATATTTATGCGGTATATTATTCCTTTTATGCTGTTGTGATGAATATAAGAAAGATTCAATATGTTTGCAAGACATAGAGGTTGAACAGTTATCTTTCAAATTATATCCCACTGACAGTTTATTAATATATCCTCTTAGCATAAATGTTTGGCAGAACTACCTGATTATAATGGAGCCCAAATTGAAGGACTCCATTTATTCCATTTGGGGACCGTGATGATTTTGCTCATTTGTTTTCATGTGGCAGGAAAGGGAATGGCCCTAATGAGTTAATAAATCCGCGACGTGATTATTACGCTTCTACCGATAGCAGCTTCTTTATCTTGGACTCTGATATAGAGCGAGAAGTTTGCTTTTAGGATAAAACGCTGGTAATAAAAAGGAATAATGATATCACTCTTCCTGATGCTATCAATCAATTAGTAAGATTGGGGGATGATTACTACATATTGGCAGGTTTGACAAACGGAAGCACCGGTGAACATATTATATATAAGAATGGCGGATATAGTTCTTTTTGGAGAATTTCCCCGGAAATCAGAGAATGAAGAGAGGCGATTCTTTACTAATTATAAACTGACAGCCGGAGATGTTGCCCATGATTGTGTATGTGATTTCTATCTTCATCAGAATTTGATACGCATTTATGACATAAAGGGTAATTTGTTGAAACATATACAGGTAATAGACAATGCTTGTGTTCCTTCGACGTCTGTTGAACTAAGGCCGGTGTTTCATAAATTAAAGTGTAATTCCAAATATATTGCCGTTTTGTATAACAACAAATATAGTACAGAAGAAATCTATTCGGACGAGAAGCTTATTCCGGAATTGCAACTTTGGAACTGGAAAGGCGAATTGAAGAAGCGCATCTGTTTTGATTTCCCTTTTGACATCTATGCTATATCGGAAGATGATATTCTTTATGCTGTTAATTCCGGCCGACCCGACTATATTTATACTTATGACCTTAAATGAAACCTGAGTGTTAGCAGACATGCACCCACACATACTGACGCACAGCCCTACACGTACGCATATATAGGCTTACACGTATTTACGTGCGAGCCCTTGTGTACGTACGTGTAAAACTGGCTCACCGGCAAAAATAAGAGGACAATTCTATGTTTTAAGGCTATGCCAAAGTCAAGGGAACAAAAAAACGTTTGTCAGAAGGGGGAGGAAACTAATCAAATCTTGTCCGAAAAGTGTCCCCATGTAATTTCTACTGCGCCAGAATCTTTCAATGCTAAAATCAAACTGTTCAGAGCTAAAGAAGTTCTTTCTTTTCCGCATTGCTAAGCTGTATGGTTGTTCCCACTAAAAATCTACTGACCCGTAGTCTCGCACGTGAGTACGTGTAAAAAAGCATTCTGCCGTCCGGCTTTTTCTAAAACGTAACTATATACTTTAAGCATCTATCGGTCCATTTCTATTGGATTGCTTCATTTCGCGTTCATTATATCTTCACAGTCCATAAAAGCTATCTTTGTTTTCGTGTGCCTTGATATCAATGTTTGCTTTATAAATATTGCAGAGAGAATTATATTTTCTCGCACACCCTCATTTCCATTCCTTTATACACCACAACAATCTTGTGTAACTGTGTGCTGCCCACGGTATTCTGCACCGTATCGGTATCTGCATACCGATTGGCTTGGGCAATACCCTCTTTCCGAAGTTCCTCCACACGGTCTTCGGGATCTTTGTACTTGGCATACTTCAATTCGATGATGTAGCTGTGTTGCATATCCGGATAGATATCCAGCAAAGGACACAGGAAAATGTCAGCATATCCGGCTTGAGTGTCTGCTTCGAAGATGGGACGGTAGAAGCGGTTTTGAGCTGTCATGGCAAGAGTGAAACCATGTACGAAAAACTCGCCTTTCTGCTTGTCGCGTTGCGAGGCATAACGCTTCAAACAGTCCGCTATATAGCCGAAGTAAGATTGCCATGCCCCGTCGTAGACTAAAGCCGAAGCAAGCTCGTCTTTCTCATGGTTGCTGAAACTGAGGTCGGCTTCATTGTACGTGTTCAGCAGATAGGTGTAGAGCTGCTCCTGCACCACTTGGTTGGGAATAGTAAGTTTGGTCTTTCCTTATACATTCCGCTGATAGTAAGCATACCGAAATAATAGAGCAGGCTCACGAAATTGTCGGAATCCACAATGTTGGCAGCCGGAAAGCTTTCTTTTAACTCGCCGGTAATGTAACCTTGGCTCACTAAGGTCTGTATGACGGAAGCATCGTGCGCAAACTCTTTATCTTTGCGGATGAGCATACGCAATTTTTCGTAATCGATACGAATATTGCTCTCTATCATATTTCTGGGTACTCTGCCATTATTGTCTATATAGTTTTTGACAAAATAAAGCACCATATTGGAATTGTATAGCGTAGTTTCTCCATAGCACTCCTGTGCAAAGCAGTAGTTGTCATACCATGGTTTCATCAGCCCTATCAACTCATCGATGGTATGATTGAAAGAGATTTTGGTAGAATAATAAGCCAGCATTTCGCGTACCTCGGCTTCGGTGAACCCCATCATTTGGTTAAATTTCGATGAGAGAGAGTAGTTGGTACCGATGTTGAAGCCACTGGTCAGGTCGTCCATCGTCACGGGGCTTACACCGGTGATAAAGCAACGCTTGATACTGGAATAAGTCCCGGCTTTCACCTTGTTAAAAAAGCGCGCAGATAACCTTCTTTGTGCGTCTCTTCGGTATATCGGCGCAGGCTGTCGGCATCGGAGAGGATGGCATTTGTGAAGTGGTCATACTCATCAATGAAGAGATATATCTTTTGGCCTGCACGTTCGCATTCATGATAGAGAACGTCCAACTGCTCAACGGCTCCCTCTTTTTTTATCTAACTTTTCCCGGATGCCCTGCGGCAGATACTCTGCATAAATATCACAAAAGTAATTGAAACAGGTATTGCAATGTGCATCCAGTCCGCTGCGGTAATTGTGCAATTCGCCGTTAATGCCGGAAAAGTTGAGATACAGCACCAGGTAACTATTGCGGTCATCTGTAGGATGCTTTCCGATATAGAGGTCGCCAAACAGGGCATCGAACTTGTCACGTGTATGCACATCATAATAGTGTTGCAACATGTTCAGCGTAAGGCTCTTGCCGAAACGACGTGGACGGATAAAGAAGAAATACCGGTCCGAACGTTCTATTAAAGGGATAAACGAAGTTTTGTCCACGTAATAATAATTGTCAAGACGAATATCTTCGAAATTCATCATGCCGTATGGCAACAACTTCATATCTGATGATACATATTCCATAATTCAGTTTATTTATGAGTCCACTTTGAACTAGTGTAAACAAAGATACGCTCTTTCCGCTGCTTTTACAAATAAACGTTCGTACTTTTTAGCCTCTATTCACTGAGCCAGCTCTTTCAGTATCATTTCTATTTTTTGAAAGAGTTGCCCTATGTGCGCTCCGTCTACAAAAGCATGGCTTACGGTGAAAGCAATGGGCATAACCAATCTTCCTTCGCGTGGCACTACTTTGCCGGCATTCATCAGCGGATAGTCCAGTGGATGGTCGGGAGCCATCTGCGTGTAGGTGAGCGAAGTGAAATAAAGCTGAGGCGTGGCGCTCAGTTGGATGATGTCAAAATCACCTTGCTCTGCAATCACTTTTTCGGCTCCATACGGGTCGCCGTCTTCGGGAATATGATGGACGATGTGGTATGCTTCGGCATAAAAACGCTCAAAATCCTCGTGGTAAGGGATGCGCACGGTGTAGAAAGTCTTGCCGGGGACGGCGATGGGTGAGATGATGTCCACCTGGTCATGATAGACTACTTGTCCGTTTTTGTCCGTGCGGAAACGGAATTCCTTCACCTCGTTGGCGGCCCGGAGTATGGCATAGAGATAATACAGGAAAAAAGAACGTCCGGAGGCTTTTGCCGCAGCAAGGGCCTCGCCGCACTCTACTTCGCTGGTAATGGATATCCATGAGTTGTGGAAAGTGCGGAAGAAATTGTAGTTGTCCCGACGTTCCCAGGTGTCAATGTCTATGATATGTTTCATTTGTTTTTAGCCGGCTTGAAAGAGTGATACATAAAATGTGCTCCGATAAGGATAAACGGAATGCTGAGCCATTGCCCCATATTGAGCATCATGCTGTCTTCGTATGCCTCTTGGCTGGCTTTGATGAACTCTACAAAGAAGCGGAAAACGAAGATGGTGGTGAGGCAGTAGCCGAAATAGAACCCCGGAAGGAGGGAGGTTTTGTATTTCTTGTATAAAGACAGTCCTATGACGAAGATGATGAGATAGGCTATGGCTTCATAGAGTTGTGCCGGATGGCGCGGTTCCATTCCTTCGCGGGGGAAAATGAACGCCCAGGGCACATTACTCAGTTTGCCGACTATCTCGCCATTCATCAAGTTGCCCAAACGGATAAAACAGGCGGCGATAGGGGTGGCAATGGCAATGTTGTCGAGTACCGAAAGGTAGTTTAATTTCATTTTGCGGGCATAAAACCAAAGGGAAAGTAGCAATCCGATGGTTCCTCCGTGGCTCGCTAAACCTTGATAGCCTGTCCATTTGATGCCTCCGTCTGTAAACTTGACGGGAAGAATCATTTCGAGAGGGTGGGAAAGCCAATAATCCGGTTCATAAAACAGGCAATGCCCCAACCGTGCGCCTACAACGATACCCAGCAGGCAGTAAATAAAGAGGGAGTCAAATTTCTCATACGGAATCTTTTGGTCTTTATACAGTTTGGAGATGACCCAATAGGCCAGAATCAACCCTGTGACAAACAGGATGGAGTAGTAACGGATGGTGATGCCGAAGATGGAGAAAGCTTCTATCTCGGGATTCCACACGATATGGAGTAATTGATGCATAATCTTGGGGTTTATGAATGACAACTATTGAATTTCTTTTCTACTTTGCGATAAGTGGGCATGTCTACTTTCAGTTTCTCGCCCAGTTCAATCATATCGAACAGCATTCCCTGTATTTCCGATTCATGGCCTTTGGCAATGTCCTTTTGCATAGAGGCAGTGCTTTGGGGTCTAGCTTATCAATGATTTTCAGGTTGTATTCTATCGGGTCTTCGGGGAATATGATGCCCATGCGACGTCCCATTTCGCTGCTTTCGCGAGACAGGCCGATGAAGGTGTCGCGTTCTTCGCCGGGATGCTGCAATGCGCCCATCGGGACATTGTGATAAGCTCCTGTGCATGCCATGGCGGAGATGAAAGACCATTTGATGAAGGTGTCGCGGTTGATGTCTTCCGAAATGTCTGCCTTGATGCCTGCATCTCTCAGTGCATTAGCAACGGCTTCCAGTCGTCCGGGAGCTATTTCTTGTTCGGGGCGTGCTCCGAAAACAAGGCGGAATATTTTTCCCATTTGCGTGATTTCGCCTGTGCCGGACACGAAACCGACAATGTATATGCAACCGTCGAGTACCGTTACACGTGGAACAAGTCGGCCGATGCGGGGACCGGTTCCGTAAACATTCAAGATGGGGATTACCAAGGTGTCTTGATGCGAGGCGCGTTCCAGAACATCCTGAATGGAGTTGATGGAATATCCTTTTACACAAACGAAAATGACATCTGCCTGTTCGTTATATTCTTCGGCTGTGCAGGCTTTTACGGAAAGATAATGTTCGCCTTTTAAATCCGACTTCAGGTGAAGTCCTTTTTCGCGGATGGCTTTCAGGTGTTTGCCACGGGCAATGCACGTTACGTCCTTTCCTGCTAAAGCAAGAAAACCGGCGATGCTACCTCCCACGCCGCCGGTTCCTATGATAAGAAATTTATTCATATTAATCGTTTGTTTTATACATTGAAGCGGAAGTGCATGATGTCGCCATCCTGTACCACATATTCCTTGCCTTCAATGCCCATCTTTCCGGCTTCCTTGACGGCCGCTTCCGAACCATATTGAATATAGTCTTCGTACTTGATGACCTCGGCACGGATGAAGCCCTTTTCGAAGTCGGTATGGATCACGCCCGCACATTGTGGCGCCTTCCAGCCTTTGCGGTATGTCCATGCTTTTACTTCCATTTCTCCGGCTGTGATGAATGTTTCCAGATCCAACAGTTTGTAAGCTGCTTTAATCAAACGGTTGACACCCGATTCTTCAAACCTGCTTCCTGAAGGAACATCTGACGGTCTTCGTATGTTTCCAGTTCTGCAATGTCGGCTTCTGTTTTGGCAGCTACCACTAGGATTTCCGCGTTCTCTTCTTTGACGGCCTCGCGCACCATTTCAACATATTTGTTACCGTTGACTGCGCTTGCTTCGTCCACATTGCACACATACATCACCGGCTTGGAAGTCAGCAGGAACAATTCTTTGGCAATTTTTTGTTCGTCTTTGCTTTCAAATTGTACGGTGCGGGCAGACTTGCCCTGCTCCAATGCTTCTTTGTATCTGACAAGCACTTCGTATGTTTGTTTAGCCGCCTTGTCACCTCCGGTCTGTGCCTGTTTCTGCACTTTTTGGATACGGCTTTCAATGGTTTCCAAATCTTTCAGCTGAAGTTCGGTATCGATGATTTCTTTATCGCGTACAGGGTCTACACTTCCGTCCACGTGAGTTACATTCTCATCGTCAAAGCAGCGGAGTACGTGTAAGATAGCGTCTGTCTCACGAATATTGGCTAAGAATTTGTTTCCTAACCCTTCGCCTTTGCTGGCGCCTTTCACCAGACCGGCAATATCCACAATTTCGACAGTGGTAGGAACGATGCGTCCCGGATGAACCAGCTCGGCAAGCTTGGTCAAACGTTCATCGGGAACAGTGATTACGCCGACATTTGGTTCGATTGTACAAAAAGGGAAGTTGGCTGCTTGAGCCTTTGCATTTGATAAGCAATTAAAAAGTGTCGACTTTCCTACGTTCGGAAGGCCGACAATGCCACATTGTAAAAGCCATTATCTATCTGTTTTTTTGATTATTATCCATTAATTTGCCTGCAAAGATAACCATTCTTTTTTATCGTGCTTCATATTAAAGATAGAATTGGCTTGGAGCTACGAAAAAAGGCAGTCATCGCGACTGCCTTTTGTTTAAAATTTTATGAAAAGTGTTAGATTGTTAGTTAAATGAACATTTTATTTATCCATAGTTACGGTCATTTCAGGTACTAGTATATATTCTTTCTTCTTAGAATTCCATTTATAATATTCGGTAGTAATGCTCTTATTTCCGTGAATATAACGGATGCAGAGGTTATTTTCCCAACAGTTTTTGTTGCTGTTCCATTTTTGACTTTCATCTTCGGTACGTTGTTGGTTTGTATCGTACTTATAATTGTGCTTCATATAATTGGTCAGCATATTACCGTCCATCTTGAAAACAGTTTCCGAAATGATTACTCCGTTTACTTCTTCAGTGTTGTGAACCAGGTTGTCGCCCGGCTTTGCTGCGGAAATTGTAAGGCTGGCAATAAACAACATTACTACAGAGAGCATTCCTTTCAAAAAAATAATTTTCTTCATGATATCAGTATATTAGATTGTTACTTTCATATTGTTTTCAAAAGCGGTGCAAATGTACAAAAAGAAATTGAAATACCTAACAAACCTGCAATAAAAAGATGATATTTTTGCAATATGTCACTAAATAAACAAATATTAAGAATTAGGTGCTTTCAATATGTAACAGAATGTATTTAAAGAGAGAGAAAGGAGTTTATGTATTTATCTTGAATAACAGAGGAATAGTGGGTGAATGGCGGTTGTTTATCTTTGGACTGGCAGACCGGAGATTCTTTAGGGAAAGAGGATAAATAGATTTTTGAGTATACAATCAGAATAGGCAGATAAAGGAAGGAGACCAACTGCTGGTCTCCTTTAATATATTTATATATAGCGTGTTAGTGATTATATGTTCTTTTTAATGTGCTTCCAACCAATTGTTTCCCCAGCCACAGTCTGCTTTTAGAGGCACTTGCATCAGATAGGCTTTTTCCATTTCTTCCATTACGATTTGCTGTACTTTTTCCTTCTCTTCGGGCACAACACTGAAGTTTAATTCATCGTGCACCTGAAGTATCATTTTAGAGCGTATACTTTCAGATTGAAAGCGTTGGAATATTTTAACCATGGCTACTTTGATAATGTCGGCTGCACTTCCCTGAATGGGAGCGTTTATGGCATTCCGTTCAGCATATCCGCGTACTACGGCATTGCGTGAATTGATGTCCGGCAGGAAGCGTTTACGGCCGAAAATAGTTTCGATGTAACCGTTGGCACGTGCGCGTTCGATGCTCTTGTCCATATATTCCTTGATCTGCGGATAGGTATCGAAATAGCCGTCTATCAGTTCTTTGGCTTCCTGACGGGGGACATTCATGCGTTCTGCCAATCCGAATACCGATATGCCATAGATAATACCGAAGTTGGCGGTTTTGGCCTTGCTGCGTTGCTCGCGTGTCACATCCTCGATGGCTATTTTATATACTTTGGCGGCTGTAGCGGCATGGATGTCGTCTCCTTCGCGGAAAGCTTCTATCATGTTTTTGTCACCGCTTAAGTGGGCCATGATGCGGAGCTCTATCTGAGAATAGTCGGCAGAGAAGAACTCGCATCCGTCTTCCGGGATAAATGCCTTGCGGATTTCTTTGCCGTCTTCGTTGCGGATAGGGATGTTTTGCAGGTTCGGATTGCTCGAACTGAGGCGTCCTGTGGCGGTCACGGTCTGGTTGAAGGACGTGTGTATCTTGCCCGTTGCCGGATTAATAAGAAGGGGTAGGGCATCGATATAAGTTCCGAGTAGTTTCTTCAGCCCTCGATGTTCAAGAATCTTGCCCACTATTTCATGCTTTCCGCGCAAGCTTTCCAATACTTCTTCGCTGGTCACGTATTGGCCGGTCTTTGTCTTTTTGGCTTTTTCTACGATGCGTAGCTTGTCAAACAAGACTTCCCCCACTTGTTTGGGCGATGCAATGTTGAACTCTGTCCCTGCCAATTGATGTACTTCTTCTTCTATTTGATTCATGCGGGCTGTGAAATGTTCCGAGGTTTGTTTCAGTGCTTCCGTGTCTACACGCACGCCATTTCTTTCCATATAGACGAGGACGGGGACTAGGGGCATCTCTATTTCGTAAAAGAGTTTTTCGGCTCCTTGCTCTTTCAGTTCCTTTTCCAGTGCATGCTTTAGCTTTAAGGTGACATCGGCATCCTCGCACGCGTACTTATATATAGCTTCGGGAGGGAGGTCGCGCATATTTTTCTGTCCTTTGCCTTTAGGTCCGATAAGTTCTTCTATATGAATCGTCTGGTAATGCAGGTAGATTTCGGCAAGGTAGTCCATGTTATGGCGCAGTTCGGGTTGCAGCACATAGTGTGCTACCATAGTGTCGAACAGCGGACCGCAAACCTCTACTCCGTAGTTGCCTAGCACCAGCATATCGTACTTGATATTTTGTCCCACTTTCAATACTCCTGCTTTTTCAAATACCGGTCGGAACTCATTAACAATTTTTTGTGCTTCGTTTTGTTCGGCGGGAACTGGGACATAGAAAGCTTGGTTTTCGGTGTAGCTGAAACTCATTCCTACCAGTTTTGCGGTGATGGGATCGGTTCCTGTTGTTTCCGTGTCTAGACTGAAAGTTTCTTTTGTAAGCAACTTTTGTATTAATTCGGTTCTTTTTTTCTTCTGTATCAATAAGTTGATAGTCGTATTTTGAATTTTCTAAACATGCGAGATTTGAATAATTTCCGTTTCCTGTATTCTCGTCTTCAAATTCTGCAAAGAGATTGCCTTGTGATGAAGCCTGTGAAGATGGTGAAGTGCTCGGTTGGTCAAATAGTGAAGGCTGGTCACCGAAAAGTGAGCCTTGTGCTTTGTCGTGTGACATTGAAGTCGCACCTGCCGAAGCCGTTTTCTTTTCACGATTAAAAACGCGGTCGATGAGCGTGCGGAATTCCATCTCTTCAAAAATCTTCCGAAGTTCCTCTTCGTCGGGTTCTTCGCGTTTCAGTTCATCCATGTTCAATGTAATGGGGACATCAATTTTAATAGTCGCCAAGAATTTGGAGAACTCAATCATTTTTCGATTAGTTTCCACTTTTGTTTTCAATGCCCCTTTCAACTCATCTGTGTGGGAGAGTAGGTTTTCGATGCTGCCATATTGGGCAATGAGCTTCTGTGCCGTTTTTTCGCCTACACCCGGACAACCGGGAATGTTGTCGGACGAGTCGCCCATCAGTCCCAACATATCAATGACCTGAGCAGGTGACTGAATGTCAAACTTTGCCTTTATCTGCTCGATACCCATCACCTCAAATTCCTTGTCACCATATTTGGGTCGGTACATAAATACATTGTCACTCACCAGTTGACCATAATCCTTGTCGGGAGTCATCATATAGGTAGTGATACCGCGCCGTCCGGCTTCGGTGGCAAGTGTACCGATTACATCATCGGCTTCATAGCCCGGCACTTCCAGAATGGGAATGCGGTAAGCGCGGATAATGTCTTTTATGATAGGTACGGACAAACGGATTGCTTCGGGCGTTTCTTCGCGCTGAGCCTTGTATTGTTCGTATGCCTCGTGGCGGAAAGTAGGTCCGGCAGGGTCGAATGCCACACCAATGTGCGTTGGGGTTTCTTTCTTCAATACGTCTTCCAGTGTATTGACAAAGCCGAGTACGGCTGAAGTGTTGAAACCCTTGGAGTTAATGCGCGGGCTTTTGATGAAAGCGTAGTATGCGCGATATATTAATGCGTATGCATCCAGCAGAAAAAGTTTGTCCATTCTTAAAAATCTTTAGTTTTTTCATGGTAAAAGTACAAAAAAATACCGTATTCCGCGTTTTATTACTACTTTTGTGCTCAAATTAACCTGTATGGACAAGTTACAGCAAATCAGATTGCCTATTGTTAAGGAGTTTGAAGAGTTCAAATCCTTGTTTGACGCTTCGCTTCAAAGTTCCAATCCTTTACTTAGTGAGGTATTGACCTATATTAAGCAGAGGAATGGCAAGATGATGCGTCCTATTCTGACATTGCTGATGGCCAAATTATTCGGTGAAATCAATTATTCTGCACTTCATGCTGCTCTTTCATTGGAGTTGCTTCATACAGCAAGTCTGGTGCATGACGATGTGGTGGACGAAAGTGATAAACGCCGCGGACAGTCATCGGTAAATGCTATTTATAATAATAAGGTGTCTGTGTTGGTGGGAGACTATATGTTGGCTACCAGTCTGAAACATTCTGCCATGACAGGTTCTATCCGTATTGTCGATTTGGTGGCACGGCTTGGGCAGAATCTTGCCGAAGGTGAGATTATCCAATTGACTAATATCAATGCTTCTGAATTTTCTGAAGAAGTCTATTATGATGTGATTCGTAAGAAAACAGCCGCACTCTTTACAGCCAGTGCCGAAGCCGGGGCAGTAGCTGTCAACTCTTCCGATGAAATGGTGCAAAATGCGCGGTTATTCGGTGAGATGATTGGGATTGCTTTCCAGATTAAGGATGATATTTTCGATTATTACTCTTCCGGTGAGATAGGTAAGCCGACAGGCAATGATATGAGCGAAGGTAAGTTGACATTGCCGGCATTGCATGTGCTGAATACTTTGGGTGATGAGAAGATGTGCCAATTGGCGCTTCGCATTAAATCCTTGGATGCTACAGATGCAGAAATATCCCTCTTCATCGATTATGTGAAAAAGAATGGCGGTATAGAGTATGCCAGACAGGTGATGGTGGATTATCGTAATAGAGCATTGGATTTGCTTCCTTCTACTGCTGATACAACCATTAAAGATGCTTTGACTGCTTATATTGATTACGTGATAGAACGTGAGAAATAACTTCCTGTTTATCCTTTTATTGGTATAAAAACAATGCCATCGTCGTGGAATTGCTTCTCACAGCGATGGAATCGGTTGTAATAGTTGTATGGTGTAGTGATTAGAAGAATTTAGTTTCCTGACCAACAATTTCGGAGAGGAGCAGATTAGCCAGACGGCTTGTTCCTAAGCGGAATAATTCATTGGTTAACCATTCTTCGCCCAATATTTCTTTTACGATAGTGTAGTAAACCAATGCGTCGTGCACGGTATTGATGCCTCCGGCAGGTTTAAAGCCGACTTTTCTGCCGGTAACCATATAGTATTCTTTGATGGCTTCACACATCACATAGGCAGCTTCGGGGGTCGCGGCAGGATTTTCTTTACCGGTAGAAGTTTTGATGAAGTCTGCGCCCGAATACATCGATAAAATAGATGCTTTCTTAATGTTGGAAGCATTTCCGAGTGCTCCTGTTTCCAGAATTACTTTCAAGTGCTTTGTCTCCGCAGACTGCTTTTAATTCTTCGATTTCATCGCACATTCCTTCATAGTCACCGGTCAGGAACTTGCCGACCGAGATGACAATGTCTATTTCGTCTGCACCGCTATGAATAGCCATGGCAGTTTCTGCCACTTTCACTTCAATGAATGTTTGCGAAGAGGGAAATCCCCCCGATACACAGGCAATATTTACGTTATCGGCTTCCAGTGTGTCGTTTACTATCTCTGCCATATTGGGGTAAACACAAATGGCGGCTACATTGCTCAAATCGGGATATTTGTCAACGAAATCGTTTACCTTTTCGGTAAATTTCATTACGCTTTCTTCCGAGTCGGTACATTTTAATGTGGTGAGATCAATGCAGTGGAAGAGGAATTTCTTAACTTCCGGTGTATTGTTTTCAGCCAAATGCTCTTCGATGAAATGGGTAACTTTTGCTTTTACATCTTCATCATTCAGATGGGTGTTGTATTTGGCAAGTGCTTCCATATACTTGTCGTGAGCATCCTCATGTTCGTGACCATGCTCGTGACTGTGGCTACAATCGTGGTTATGTTCCATAATTCTTTATAATTTGGGGTTGTTTTTATGTCTGTCTTTGTCTCGGTTTGTTTTCTTTTCAAGATTCCGATGAAAGGCTTCCGTCAGGTCTACACCTGTCTGGTTGGCGAGGCAGAGGAGTACCCAAAGCACATCGGCCATCTCGTCTGCAAGGTTGCATTTTTCGCCCTCCTTGAAGGATTGGTCACCATATTTACGTGCCATGATACGTGCCAGTTCACCCACTTCTTCAGTCAGTACGGCCATATTGGTCAGTTCGCTGAAGTAGCGCACGCCGTATGTTTTAATCCAGCGGTCTACTTCTTTCTGTGCTTCTTCCAGTGTCATATTATTCTTTGTTTTTTGAGTCCATACATATAGTAACAGGGCCGTTGTTCAGAAGTTCGACTTTCATGTCGGCTCCGAATTCTCCTGTGCCCACTTCGCGTCCAAGAGCGATACTGAGTTCATTACAGAAGTATTCATATAAGGGAATAGCTGTTTCCGGTCGTGCAGCACGGATGTAAGAGGGGCGATTGCCCTTCTTGTAGGAGGCGAATAATGTAAATTGACTGACAACCAATATATTACCTTCTGCTTCCAGAATGGACTTATTCATTACTCCATTTTCATCATCAAATACTCTCAAGCCGATTACCTTTTTACATAGCCAATCTGCATCTTCTTGATTATCAGCTTCTTCAATACCTACTAATATCATTAATCCTTTTTCTATGGCCGACTTGCAGACCCCGTCGATGGTGACGGATGCATGGCTTACTCGTTGTATAACTATTCTCATATTTTATTTTTTATCGTTTTTTGCAGATAGTATATATGCAAAGGTAGAAAAATCCCTTCTATTCTGTAAGGCTTTCTTTGATATTTTTAGCGGCAGCTTCGCCCACTACGGCGGCTATTTCTTCCAGTGTTGCTTTTTTTATGCGTGCCACACTCTTAAACGTTTTCAGAAGGGCGGCTTTGCGCTTCTCGCCGATTCCCGGAATACTGTCCAGGGCAGAGGCTACCTGACTCTTGCTTCGTTTGTCGCGATGGAAAGTGATGGCGAATCGGTGCACTTCGTCTTGTATATTCTCTAGAAGATGAAATAACGGTGTGCTTTGTTTAATGCCGATGGTAAGCGGAGGAAATCCGTAAAGCAGTTCCGAAGTGCGGTGTCTGCGGTCTTTGGCAAGTCCGGCAATGGGAATACGCAGATGAAGTTCGTCCTCGATAACTTCACGAACGACCTCCATTTGTCCTTTTCCACCGTCGGTGATGATGAGGTCGGGCAGGGGAGAACCTTCTTCGATAAGGCGTGTGTAGCGGCGTCGGACAACTTCCTTCATGGAGGCATAATCATCGGGTCCTTCTACGGTTTTAATATTAAATTTGCGATAGTCTTGTTTGCTGGGCTTACCCATTTTGAATACCACGCAGGCGGCTACGGCATTCGAGCCTTGGATGTTGGAATTATCAAAACATTCGATGTGGGCGGGCATTTTCTCCATGTGGAGCTGGTCTTGTATTTCTTTCAGGATGCGTACTTTCTTTTGCTCGGGATTCAGCTTATCCGCTTGTTTCAGGCGGTCTACTTTATATTGTTTTACATTCATGACGGATAGATCGAGCAAGTGTTTCTTCTCACCTCTTTGGGGAATGGTGAAAGTTACATTGTTCATCTCCATATCCACCTCGAAAGGAACGATAATTTCGCGTGAAGTACTATTGTATCGTTCTCTCATTTCTACGATTCCCAGTTGCAAAAGCTCTTCTTTGGTTTCGTTCAAACGCTTTTTATATTCGAATGTGAAGGCTTGGTTTATGCAGCCGTTGGTAATGTGGAGGTAATTGATGTAAGCCGAGTTTTCATCCATTTCAATGGAAAATACATCGACATTATGAATGATGGAATTGACAACCTCGCTTTTGGAACGATAGGTTTCTATGAGGTCATACTTTTCCTTTATCTTTTGCGCTTCCTCAAATTTCATTTCGGAAGCCAGGGCTTGCATCTCTTCCATGAGCAGGTCACTTACAATCTGTGTATCGCCTTTTAAAATCTCTTTGATTTCACGGATATCTTTCATATAGTCTTCGTGAGATTGGCGTCCTATGCACGGCCCTTTACAATTCTTTATATGATATTCCAGGCAGACATCAAACTTCCCGGCATTGATATTCTCCGGGGTAAGATTTAATTTGCAGGTACGGATAGGATAGAGCTTTTTAATCAAATCGAGTACGGCATACATCGATGGAACATGACTGTACGGGCCGTAATAGCCGGAGCCGTTACGTATAATTTTACGTGTCTTGAAGATGCGGGGAAAGTATTCGTTACTTACGCAGATAGAAGGGTAGGTTTTGTCATCCTTCAGCATAACGTTGTAACGCGGACGGTATTTCTTGATTAGGTTATTTTCGAGTAAGAGGGCATCCTCTTCCGTTTTTACTACGATATAACGGATGTCTGCAATCTTGCTGACCAATACTCGTGTCTTTCCATTGGGATGTTCTCTGTTGAAATAAGAAGAGACTCTGCGCTTTAAATTCTTGGCTTTTCCAACGTAGATAATTGTTCCCTCGGCGTTCAGATATTGATAAATGCCGGGGCTTTCGGGAAGGTTGAGAACAATTCCTCTCAGATATTCATTGGTGCTAATCTCTTCTTTTTTCTCCATATTGTTACAATGTTATTGTTTTGGGATAAAGACGGATTTCATACGTCTGCTCCAAAGGTTTATATACTATCTTTGGTTGTAGGGGTAATGTTTGGTTATTTGCAGATATTCGCGGATACATTATTCGGAATATGGGGTTGTGTCAAAACCTGGATAATACTGTCGTTTGGTTCGTAGGGGTGAGGTTTGCTCGTCCGAAAACAGTTTGCTTTGTGTCTTCGGGCAGGCAACCCCTGCCTCTACAGCTGACGATCGGATAGACCGGTTTGGTTTTGACACACCCCCAAAGGTACATTTTTCGACTGCAGGCGAAGTTTATAATTGCAGCAGTGTATCCACTGTGATATCGGCAGGAAATGCCTTTCTCCCGTTCAGTCCTTTTAATTCTATAATGAAATTGATATATGCTTTCTTGGCACCACATTTTTGTACCAAGCGGTGGGTGGCTGCCATTGTTCCGCCTGTAGCCAATAAATCGTCGTGCAGCAAAACAACATCCTCTTCACTGATGGCATCCTTGTGTATTTGGATGGTATCGGTGCCGTATTCTTTGGCGTATGTTTCCTCCAGAACTTCTGCAGGGAGCTTGCCGGGCTTGCGTGCCATTACAAAACCTGCACCTAAACGTGCTGCCAAAGCACCGCCCATGATGAATCCTCGTGATTCGATACCCACCACTTTGGTGATGCCTTTATCCTTGTACATCTCATATAATGTGTCCAACATTTCCTGCATGCACTCGGCACTCTTGAACAGTGTAGTGACATCATAGAATAAAATACCCGGGATAGGAAAATCAGGTATTTCTCTTAAATTAGCTAATAGCGTTTCTTTGCTCATAACCAGCGTTTTATTGTTTAATAATTAAATAACTTGTTTCACGTGAAACATTGCCTTTTTATCTTCCGAGAAGCACCAGCAGAACATTGATATCGCTGGGCGAAACTCCCGGGATGCGGCTGGCTTGCGCCAATGTTTCAGGGTCTATCTTTATTAATTTCTGACGGGCCTCGGTAGAAAGCGAGTTCAGCGAATTATAATCAAACTTGCCTTTTATGCGGATAGCTTCCAGGCGGTGAATCTTGTCGGCAATCATTCGCTCACGGTCGATATATCCCTGATACTTGATAAGAACTTCGGCTGCTTCGATTATCTCTTCTTTGCGGTCGGTTATATTATTCAGCATTTCTTTGAACGCGGGGATATGTTCGGCAATACTTTCTATTGTTATTTGCGGGCGGTTTATCAAGTCTATTAATTTGCATCCGTGAGTGAGGCGGGCGGTTCCCAAATGTTCCAAAGCGTCATTGATGAGTGCTGCTTTGATGGAGAACTTCCTGGTAAAATCAATGATGGAGTTTACCGCTTCGCGTTTACTGCACAGATGCTCATAGCGGTCTTGTTTGACAAGTCCCAGTTTATATGCCCGTTCGGTCAGACGCATATCGGCATCATCCTGACGGAGCAGGATGCGATATTCGGCACGTGAGGTAAACATACGATAGGGTTCGTCGACACCTTTTGTCACGAGGTCGTCAATCAATACACCGATATAAGCTTCGTCTCGTGCTAAGGTGAATGGTTCTCCACCGTGGCAGTTGATGTGTGCATTGATGCCGGCAATGATACCTTGCCCTCCGGCTTCTTCGTAACCGGTCGTTCCGTTCACTTGTCCGGCAAAGAACAAGTTCTTGATTACTTTCGATTCCAACGTGTGTTGCAGTTGGGTAGGGTCGAAGTAATCATATTCGATGGCATAACCGGGGCGATAAACAACCAGGTCTTTGAAAGCCGGTACCTTCTTCAAGGCCGCAAGTTGGATATCCATTGGCAGAGAAGAAGAGAAGCCATTGAGGTAAAGTTCTTGCGTTGTCTCGCCTTCGGGTTCCAAGAAAAGCTGATGCTGTTCTTTATCCGGGAAGGTTACGATTTTTGTTTCTATACTGGGGCAATAGCGAGGCCCGATACTCTGAATTTGTCCGTTGAAAAGGGGAGAGTCGGGGAGTCCTTCACGCAAAATCTTGTGTACTTCTTCATTTGTAAAGCAAGTCCAGCATTGCAGTTGTTTCAGCTTGCGCGGTTCGCTCATGAAAGAGAAACGGTGAAAGTCATTTTCTCCGTCTTGTGTTTCCATCAGTTCATAGTGTACGCTGCGACCGTCAATACGAACAGGAGTACCGGTCTTCATTCGTCCTGCAATGATTCCGTGACAAGTGATAGACTCGGTCAAATGGTAAGAAGCAGGTTCGGCGATTCGTCCTCCCGCCAGCTTTTTGCGGCCGATATGCATCAGCCCGTTCAGGAAAGTTCCTGCGGTCAGCACGATACATTTTGCATGGAATGTAACTCCCCAGCAAGTGACCAGTCCGGTTACTTCACCATTTTCGACTATCAACTCCTCTACTGTATCTTGCCAGATATGCAGATTGGGTGTGTTCTCTAATATTTCACGCCATGCCCAGATAAATTTACCGCGGTCGCACTGCGCACGCGGACTCCACATGGCAGGTCCTTTTGAGCGGTTGAGCATGCGGAACTGGATAGCAGTGCGGTCGGTTACAATTCCCATGTATCCTCCCAGCGCATCTATCTCTCTTACGATTTGTCCTTTTGCGATGCCTCCCACAGCCGGGTTGCAACTCATTTGCCCAATCTTATTCATATCCATCGTGATAAGGCAAGTCTTTGAACCCAGATTCGCTGCGGCAGCGGCTGCTTCGCAACCGGCATGTCCGGCACCAATTACAATTACGTCGTACTTAAAATCCATTGATTTATTTCTTTTTACCGTGGCAAAATTACTAAAAAGTTGTCAGAAAGTAGGTTGAGGGATTGTTAGAAAATGATAGAGAGAGGAAAAAGGATGATAAAAAAGAGAATCGAGGGATTATTTTGTCAGGAATCGAGTGTTTTCTTATTGAAGTTCTCTGTTTGGGAGCGATGTATTTCGGGGCACATTGTTTTCTTGGGGATTCGACATCTCATACTCACCGACCAAGGGAAGGATAAGCCGTTTTTTAGGGTCAGTCAAAGGCTTTTAAACGGAAGATTATTACAGTCCATTGCAGCAGACCGTACAGTCTGCTACGGTGGACTGTACGGTCTGCCGTAACAGACTATACAGTCCACTGTGGAAGTCTGTAGTAATCCGACTTACAGGCAGGCATAACCGAAAGGATGGAAATGCATAGTCCGGCTAATGAAACGACTTAGGTGGTTCAAAACGTATGCAGAGTTTGAAAATCGGAGAAGACAGCATCCGGTGACAGGGAGTGCTTGATATATTAATGGAAGAAGCGGTTCAGATACTCAGCATTTCCAATGCCTTGTTTTCTGCTGCTTCCATTATTTCGCGTTCTCCGGGACCCTTGTCATTGATGCCGCAGAGATGCAGGATACCATGTATAATGACGCGGTGAAGCTCCCGCTCATACGGTTGGTTGAATTGCTCTGCATTCGTGCGGACAGTATCCAGGCTGATGAATAAATCGCCCGAAAGACGGTTACCGGCACAATAGTCGAAAGTAATGATATCCGTATAATAATCATGTTGTAAATATTGGCGGTTTACTTCCAGAATCTTTTCATCCGAGCAGAAGATATAAGCTATTTCACCGACTCTTTTTCCATAGTCGGCAGCAACCTTTTTTATCCATTCTGTAGTTTCCCTTTTCTTGATGGCAGGCATTTCAATGCCTTCTGTCTGATAACTAATCATACTTTTCTCATTTTTAAAGACGGGCAAAGATAGATAAAGTATTCTGATAATCCTCTTTTATCCAAAGAAAAGGTAGCAAATAAAGATAGCCGCAATCACTCCTGCCAGGTCTGCCAACAGTCCGCAAGGCACCGCATGGCGGGTTTTTACGATACCTACACTGCCAAAGTAGACAGCGAGGATATAAAAGGTAGTATCAGTAGAGCCTTGAAAGATACACGCCAGACGCCCGACGAAGGAGTCCGGACCGTAAGTCGTCATGGCATCTACCATAAGTCCTCTGGCCCCGCTTCCGCTTAACGGTTTCATTAAGGCAGTAGGCAGTCCGCCCACAAAATCGCTGTTGATGCCGCATAGTTTGACTGCACCTTCGATGCCGTCAATCAGATAATCCATCGCACCGGAAGCACGGAAAACACCAATTGCAACCAAGATTGCAACCAGATATGGGATGATGCGTACAGCGGTACTGAATCCTTCTTTTGCTCCTTCTACGAAAGCATCATATACGTTGATTTTCTTTTTCATTCCTGCTATGATGAAACCGATAATTATCAAGAATAAGAAGACGTTGGCAGTGGTGGTGGAATAAATATCAATCTGTGTTCGGGAAAGAGTATTGAAGAAATAGATGATACCTGCTACCAAAAGGCTTATTCCTCCCAGAAATAACAAGATAGTGCGGTTAAGCAAGTTTATTTTCTGGTAAATGCTGACAGTGATAATTCCGGCAAGCGTTGAGAAGAAAGTGGCAAGAAGAATGGGTACAAAAATATCAGTCGGTTGAGCTGCCCCCAGTTGGGCACGATATACCATGATGCTGATCGGAATGAGTGTCAGCCCGGAGGTATTTAAGACCAGAAACATAATCATCGGATTAGTGGCTGTATCTTTCTTTGGGTTTAGTTCCTGTAAGCCTTCCATCGCTTTCAAACCTAACGGTGTGGCAGCATTGTCCAATCCCAGCATATTTGCTGCCAGATTCATAAAAATGCTCCCGGTCACCGGATGCCCTTTGGGAATCTCCGGAAAAAGTTTGCAAAACAGAGGGCTCAACAATTTAGAGAACAAAGCAATGACTCCCCCTTTCTCGCCTATCTTCATAATTCCGAGCCAGAGTGAAAGCACGCCGGTCAATCCCAATGAAATCTCGAATGCAGTTTTGGAAGAACTGAAGGTTGAATTGATAATCTCGGGGAAGACCTGGGTATCTCCTAGAAAAACAAGTCTTACCAATGCAACTGCAAAAGGCAATCCAAATATAATTGAGCACCATAACTGTTGAGTGTTTTGTTTGCGAGCAAAAAGTACAAATAAATCCTTAATTCGGATAAGGATGCATGAAAGGCAATCCAAATATAATTGAGCACCATAACTGTTGAGTGTTTTTGTTTGCGAGCAAAAGTACAAATAAATCCTCTAATTCGGATAAGGATGCATGATGGAAATTTTTAAGCGATTCTCGTTGATTGGCGGGATGAACATTTGATAGAATTATCACTCGTTTCCGTCTTTTTTGATTGGATAATTCCATTTGAGTATGACTTAATGTGTGTTTCCTTTTAGTTTTTATGGAAAAAAGGAAGGAAAAGAAATAGAAAAGAACTTTTTATTCTACCTTAATTCCGCAACACTATAATTTAACTTTATTTATAAGTTCCTGAGCAACAAAAAGTTGCCCAGGATTTTGCCATGTCAGAATTTTCACTTATCTTAGTGTTGCAAAAAGAAAACAAGCAAAACTCTAATATGACATGGCAAAAATACAAATTAAATCTGAGAAACTCACACCTTTTGGAGGAATTTTTTCAATCATGGAGAAATTTGACTCCATGCTTTCACCCGTTATCGACTCAACACTGGGTCAGAGATGCAGCAGTATCTTCGGATATCAGTTCAGCGAGATAGTCCGTTCGCTGATGAGCGTTTATTTCTGTGGCGGCTCATGCGTGGAAGATGTAACGTCACAACTGATGCGCCATCTCTCGTATCATCCTACCCTTCGTACATGCAGCTCTGATACCATCCTCAGAGCCATCAAGGAACTGACACAGGAAAACATCTCCTATACTTCCGACCAAGGCAAGACCTATGATTTCAATACTGCAGACAAACTCAACACATTGCTTATAAACGCTTTGGTTTCTACAGGCGAGTTGAAGGAAATTGAGGAATACGATGTTGACTTTGACCATCAGTTCCTTGAAACGGAGAAGTATGATGCAAAACCGACCTACAAAAAGTTCCTCGGCTACAGGCCTGGCGTATATGTTATCGGTGACAAGATAGTCTATATCGAGAACAGCGATGGTAACACAAATGTGCGCTTTTATCAGGCTGAGACCCACAAGAGATTCTTTGCCCTACTGGAAGCCAACAGCATCCGTGTGAATCGCTTCAGAGCCGACTGTGGTTCGTGCTCGAAGGAAATTGTCAGTGAGATAGAGAAGCATTGCACGCACTTCTACATCCGCGCCAACAGATGCAGTTCGCTCTACGATGACTTGTTTTCACTGAGGGGATGGAAGACGGAGGAAATCAACGGCATCCAGTTTGAACTCAATTCCATTCTTGTTGAGAAATGGGAAGGCAAGTGCTATCGTCTTGTCATTCAGAGACAAAAGCGCATGGATGGAGAGCTTGACTTGTGGGAAGGTGAATACACCTACAGATCCATTCTTACCAACGATTATGACTCATCAACAAGAGACATCGTCGAATTTTACAACAAGCGTGGGGGCAAAGAGCGTATATTCGATGACATGAACCTCCCAAGTCGTTCATGTCAGAGAACACTGTATTCCTTCTGCTTACGGCATTGATACACAATTTCTATAAGACCATCATTAGCAAGCTTGACACCAAGGCTTTCGGGCTCAAGGAAACGAGTCGCATAAAGGCTTTTGTCTTCAGCTTCATCTCCGTACCTGCCAAGTGGATCATGACAGCAAGGCAATACGTGCTGAATATCTATACTGAAAACCGGGCTTATGCAAGACCTTTCAAAACTGGATTCGGATAAAGTCCGTTCCTTATGGTTTTAATCTGCGTATTGCCTCAAGTCGCATTGTGGGGTAAGGGGAAGGTATGCACAAATCGGACAAAATTCACGCTCATACTATCATGATGCATAGTGTTCAAGCTCTTTACTGCACTTGAGATTGCCATTGAGATTGCTCATACGGAAGGATTGGCATAAGCAGCACCATGTACTACAATGGCACGCTCGCGTGCGCAGTCGTTAATTCCTTTTTCCAGTCCATCCAATAATAATGAATAACCGTTCTTTCCCCGGTAAGTGCTTCCGGTGAGATAGAAACCGAGTGAGCTCTTATATGAGCCGACCGCATTGGAGAAAGAAGTGGCATAGTTTTCCCCACTGTTTTTGCCGTGTGCGACTACCGATGAGTAAAGTAGCTTTCTTTCTTTCATATCGAAAACAAACAGACGTTTTTCGGTCGATGGTTTGGTGAAGTCGATAAGAGTTAATACGGGCTTCTTTTTTCTGTTCTATTTTGTTGTAACCTTGCACAGCTTGTCGGAATGCCGGAAAGTTTACAATTCCTCCCAAATTCATTTCTTCAAATAAAACTTCGCCATCCGTTAGTTCGTTTTCAGGAATGACCATATCTGTCATCTCCTCGAGACAGACGTCCGAGTAGATACGTTACTGAATGGGAAAAGAAATAGGAATAGAAATAAAAAAGCTTTGTACATAGGTGAAAACTAAATAATGGGTGCAAAGTTACGCACATTTCTATTCCAAAACAAATATAATTGTCTCATTAACAGGTGCCCAGTCAAAAATAAACTTGGCATGTGATGTTGCGTTGCGCACGCACATGTGCGAACGGGGTGTCGTTCCTAACGTATAGCTATATTCGATAATACCTTTCGCCGGTGCATTGGTGGGCACACCATGAATATAGCCACCATTGTTGAAGCGGTTGGCATAAGGAGCAAACCCTCCGGTTGCGGTGGAACCGTCTTTGAGGAAAATCATTTTGGCTTCTTTTCTTGCAAGACAAACATACCCAATGGTGTGGGCTGTGCATAGGGCGGCCGCCGTTGCCCTGTCGTTGCCGGATTCATGCTGCGTACCAACCATTCCCCCTCTTTCTTTCGTTCCAGAGTCGTGATATTCTGGTTATGGCGGTCTACAAAGATAGCTTTATCAAAAACGACAGTATCGGGAATGAGTTTCACATATTTGGTAGGTGCATACCATTCTCCTCCCTATATATACAGGTGTGACTTTCGTAAACTTTCCTTTTGTACCCAGATGGCGCGTCAGCAACCCATCCAGTCCATAACGTACCGGAGTGAGCGTATCATTGAGCTCATATAACGGTACTCCCTGATATCGTTCCACCCCTAAAGTATCAGCCACACGTTTATAAGCATCCCGCTTAAAATTCTTGACCAGCGGAGCTTCTCCATTCCGGTTCTTATAATTCTGAAGGATACACCATTGTGATGGTTTCTGCCGGATATTTTCCAACAAAGCTAACCTCTCTTTTATCTTTTCCCATTGAAAGCAGCGTGTTGTATCCTTATAAGGGTAGATATCTTTTAAAGTATGCTTGTCATAAAGCAGCTCTTTTTTTATTTTTATATCTTCGGCAGCCAGTTCTTTCACCATAATTTCGGCAGGAGTTTCGGCAATGGAATCCCGGGCTTCGAAGATGGCGGATTGTTGCGCGTCGTTTTCCGCTTTCGAGTTGCAGGAACAGAGTACGCAGAACCCTGTCAGCCAATATATGAATCCTATCCTTTTCATAACAGATATGGGGTTTGTAGAGTTCGTTTACAAATATAATTCTTTATAAGGAATAACCATGCGTTTTTGTTTAAATCTTGTATCTTTGTAGCATAACTTTGTCATTTATATCATGAAGAAATTACCTTTTCTTTGGGGAATTATTATCATATTACTGTCTGTTGCCGGATGTCGTCCGTCCAATCACCGTGCTTTGCTGCAACGCGCCGATTCATTGATGACGGATTATCCTGATAGTGTCCTGTCTCTGCTTGCGCAACAGCAAGAACATTTGGCCGACTTCTCGGAAGAAGAACTGATGAGTTATGTATGGATAAAAGCGATGGTCCATAGCGCAAGAAATATATCGATGACAGAAGATTCTTTATTGCCTAAAGCGGTGGATTACTTCCGCAAACATGGCGACCGAGAGAAAGTGATGAAAGGTTATATCCTGAAGGCGAACTATCTGAAATGGATAGACCGGTTGGATGATGCCATTGCAGAGCTGGATAGCGGAGTGGCACAGGCAAAGCAAGCCAATGACTCCGTCAATGTCCGCGACCTGCTTTATTATAAGGCGAATATTGTTTACGAGCTTCGCAGAGATTACCGTGAGGTGGCCAGCCATGTGAAAGAGGCCTTGGCTTATTCCCCTGACACTACTTCCCCTGATTTGGCAGGAATGTTCTATTTTCTCGCCATTAATCTTGGGCTGGTTGGCGATGACTCTTGCACTTATTATTATGAGAAGAGCATTGCGATGGCTGAAGCCAATAAAGATACAGCATATTTATGCCATTATATGCGGAACTATGCTTCTAACCTGATGCGTTCCGAGAAGGTGGAGAAATCAAATGCACTAATCCGCCGTGTTTGGGAGTTGATGCCGGTATATCGTGAAAAGATGGCTGTCACCCATGCAATCCTGGTTGAGAACTTTCTTTATTTGCGGCAACTTGATTCGGCTGCATATTATCTGGATATGGCGTGGCAAGCTGAAGCGAAAGCAGAGCAGCAGTCCGGTGTGAACATCAGTACACGCCTTTTGCTCTATGAATTACAGAATGTGGTGGACTACGCTATGGAAGGTAGTATCTCGACGATTAGAACCGGACGGTTTGGCGATTCCCTTATCTTGGCAGATTGGAACAAGCAGAGCACCATACAGCAACAGATGGATACAAAAATCAAGCTCGAACGTCAGAATTATACATTGATAATCGACCGTCAGCGTACACAACTGTTACTGGTCACTTTCTTATTTATCTTTGCGGTGGGTGGTTTGTGTGTTTTCTTTTATATTCGCAATCGACACCTGCGTTTGGCGGAAGCCGAAGACCGCATCGAAACACTTACCCGGCTATTGGAAGACGCGAATAAAGCGAGTGAGTCAGAGCATGACAGCGCCTTCTTTAAAAAGATACTGTTGAAGCAACTGGGTATTATCCGTTTGGTGGCGACTGCTCCCACTTCGCAGAATCAGGACTTGCTGCGCCGCATATCGGGGATTACCAACAAAGAAGTCCCTGTCGAGGCTCTTTTGGTGTGGGCCGATCTTTATCCGGTTATCGATACTATTTATAACGGATTTTATTCCCGGATGGAGACGCTTTACGGATACCTGCTTTCCGAGAAAGAAAAGCAGGTATGCTGTTTGTTGTGCGCCGACTTCTCGACAAAAGAAATCGGGGTGGTGACACAACAGAGCGTGGCTAGCGTGTATGTTCGCAAAACAGCAATCAGAAAGAAGTTGGGAATGGATGAGAAAGGAGATATTGTGGAATATATAAATAATACGCAGGCAACATAATACGGATTTAGTCTCCATTAAGATTCGCTTCGCCCTATTTAAGACTTTTATAAATCAAACTATTTGATAATCAGTGAAATAATACTCTCTGATTAAGACTTTTTATTTCCTGATTTAGTGTGTTTAAGCCCCTTCTTGCTGTTACCTTTGTGCTAAACAAAACGAATTACAGAATGAAAACTTTATTACGAAAAAGACTTGTTTCCCTATTTGTCCTTTTATGTTGTACATGGGGAACAATCACGGCACAAACTTATCGATTATCAGGATGTGTGAAAGATGAGACGGGAACTCCTGTCGAAGTGGCCAACGTCATATTGCTTCACTCCACTGACAGTATGTATCAGGATGGAATGATTACCGATACGAATGGTTGCTTCCAGTTGCAAGAACCCAAAGGGAACTATTTACTGCGTGTTACCCTGTTGGGCTATCAGGATTTGTCGTTGCCTCTTACCCTATCCAAAGATACTGATTTAGGCAGTTTGGTATTGAAAAACTCGTCCATAGCGATGAGTGAGGTGACTGTGACAGCCGCCAAGCCCGTTATCAGGCGTGAGATAGACCGTGTGGTCTTTGATGCGGGAAACTCTATTGCCAGCGTAGGCGGTAATGCATTGGATCTCCTTCACGATGTACCCGGCTTGCGCGTGTCTCAAAGCGGAGTCGACATCATAGGAAAAGGAGGAATCAAGATTTATATCAACGACCGTGAGACCAAACTCTCCGGTGAGGAACTCATTAATTTTCTTCGCTCCTACAGTGCTTCTCAAATTAGCAAGGTAGAAGTGATTACCACTCCTCCTGCCCGCTATGATGCCGAAGGCAATGCCGGTATCCTTAACATCCGCCTCAAGGAACGTGTCAAAGACCATATCGGAGGCAACGCTTTCGGCTCTTATCTGTATGGTGAGAAATATAACTATGGGTATGGCGGCCTGAGCCTACAGTTCAATCGTCAACGCGTAACCGCTTACCTGAACGGTAGCGGAGCTTACGGTAAAACCGGCTATGTGGAGCGTAACGGGCGTTTCTATACCGACCAGACATGGCGCAGCCGTTCCGAAAAGCGATTATTCTCTTTCTTCCTTTTATGTAGACGGAGGGATAGATATCGATATGGGCAGACAATGGAATATAGGTACCCAACTTACCTATATCAACAGTGCTCCCAATAATGTAACGGACAACCGTACCGAAGTGCACGACATTCAGGAACTTCGTACCGATTCATTCATGCTCGGCCGTGATGATAAGGACTATTCACAGAATCGTGTGAATGTAAACTTCCATGTCGATAAGTCATGGGGAGATAAAGGACACAAGATGATATGGGATGTCGATTATCTGAAAGACAAGTCCAATACATTCTTCGATTTTGATTCTGAAAGCCACCTGCCGACAGGAGAAATAATCCCCGGCTCGGAGTTTAATTATGATAAGAATCAGCGCCGTACGGTAGATGTAATCTCTTCTGCACTCGATTTCATCCTTCCCGGTGACAGTTACAGCTTCACGACAGGTGCGAAAGCATCTTTTACCGACACGCGTAACCGTCTGAACTATGACAACTCCAATGTGTCTTTCACTCAAAATGACTTTTTCCGGTATAAAGAACAAATCTATGCCCTTTATGCCGACTATAGCCATAACTTTGGCTCCCATTTCTCAATGAAAGCCGGTCTACGTCTGGAGCATACTCGGACAACAGGCATTTCCGAGTCCCAGCAGACAACGGACAAGCATGACTATACCCGCTTGTTCCCTACTTTCTATCTGATGTATAAGCCGAATGAAGATAATGTGTTGAATATGAATATATCCAGCCGCATTTCGCGTCCGGCACAGAATATGGTGAATCCTTTCCTTACTTACGAAAACAAATATAGCGAGCATCGTGGAAAGGAAGACCTGAAACCCAGTTATCGTTATAATGCAGAGCTCTCTTATACCCTGAAGAACAACTTGAATTTCTCTATATTCTATTCGTATGCCACTGATGTATTCTCGCAGCGGCTGATGCTGAATGAGGAAACGCATGTCCTTTCCTCATTGTGGGACAACTATATGAAAAACCGTTCTTTCGGTATTACCAACTCTTATACGTTCCGTTTGGGGTGGTTGCAGACGTTTGCCCAGCACACGTTAAAGTATAACAGGACCACTTCCAGCGCGCCCGAAACCCATCCTAAAAATTCCGGTTGGGATTATAACATCAATATCCGTAACACATTCTATCTGAATACAGCCAAAACGTTGGTTGCCAGTCTTTCCGGTTACTATTCCGGACCGAGTCATGACCAGGTGAGTCATCGGGAAGGTTCCTATGGAGCCAGTGGAGGTATCCGTTATAGTATGTTGGGCAACAAACTGAATCTGAGCCTGAATGTAAGTGATTTTTTTGGTGAAGAATATGCAGGGGACCAGCTACTCCAACGGACTCTATGCGAAGTTCAACAATACCTTTACCTATACGAGCTTCCGTATCGGGGTAAGCTATAACTTCGGTGCCGATATCAAGCGTAAAAAACATAATTTGAGTAACACGGATATTCAAAACCGCCTGTAGTCGGGGGCGGATTTTTCCCCTTGTATGCCTTTGTTTTTGTCACAAAGGTGGAGAACAACTTTTCTTTTTTTTTCTATGGCAGGTCAGTTTGCCAATCATGCTGTAAATAAGAACGGTTAAGTGGAAATGAGATTTATTTCCCTTAACCGTTCTTCCGATGAAATGGGGGATTTTAGGCAGGTCGAAGAAATATAATTCTAGAAAATGAGATTCTTTTTTTTAGCGGGATTGATACAGATATGCATGTTCGGCAAGTATGGCAGAATATCCTATTTTATAAAATACCTTATGTCCTCATCGTTTTATCTTCCTAATTGCAAAGGAATAAAAAAACAGACAACTTATCTTTGTCGGATGCTGTTAAGTCAAAAAAATAATTTAAAGATTAGATTACGATGATTACAATTAACCTAAAGAACAGGTGTTCAAGTAAAAAAGTCTCTGGCACTCTTTATGCAAACGAACATTACTCATTTGAAAGAGTTGGAACAAACTCGCACAGGTGAAACCTATGCGACTGCGTTTAATAGTTTTATGAGATTTACGAATGGCGAGGATGTGTCGCTAAGTGAAATGGACTCAGACATGATGGTGGCTTATGAAACCTATTTAAAGGTGAATGGGGTGAGTATGAATACTATTTCTTTCTATATGCGCATACTTCGGGCTGTATACAACCGTGCCGTGGAGCAAGGAATTACTTTGCAACGCTATCCTTTTAAGCACGTCTATACAGGAGTGTGTAAAACTATCAAGCGCGCTCTTCCCCTCAGTGTGATAAAGCAGAGAAGATTGTTGGAATTGCCTCCAAATTCTACCTTGGATTATGTGCGTGATATGTTTTTGGTTAGTTTCTATACCCGGAATGTCTTTTGTTGATATGGCCTATTTGCATAAAGAAGATTTGTCGGAGGGTATTTTATCGTATAAAAGGAAGAAAACGGGGCAGTTACTCCATATCAGGTGGGAGAGATGTATGGAAAATATTGTGAAGAAATATTCTTGGAATCACACTGTTTATCTGCTCCCCATTCTTAAGGACAACGGTGTGGATGAAAGAAGGCAGTATAAAAATGCCATCACTCTCATGAATCGCAGGTTGAAGGATATAGGCAGGATGGTGGGACTAACCCATCCGTTGACAATGCACTGCGCACGCCATTCATGGGCCAGTGTGGCAAAACATAAACGTATTCCTTTGTCTGTCATCAGCGAAAGCATGGGACATGATTCCGAAGGAACGACCATGATTTATTTGTCATCGTTGGATACGGCTGTAATCGATGAAGCCAACAAGCAAGTATTGAAAGAACTTTTCTAAAAAAGTTTGTATTTTAAAAGGATACCGTATTAGGTACAAAAAACTTCAAATCCGTCAGCTGATACGGAAATCCTTTGCCGAGCCGGGGTATGGCTGACAGGTTTGAGGGAAACATACGGATATTTTGCAGGTTATTCAACTCACAGAAAATGTTTATCTGGCAGAACTTGCCGATACTTGTCAGGAAAGAAAGCCGCGGCATCGTTGGTATCTCATATGAATCACCCCTTAGTGTCAACCTCTAATCAATGCCTTTGATGTAATTCAATATGTGCTGTATGAAATCAAGTACTTTGAATGGATGTTGAGAAGCTGCTGTTTCGGATGTTAATGCTATGTAATCAATTCCTTCTAAACACGAATTAGTAATATCAATAATTTCTGCACGAAGAGGTATTTGGCTCCATTTTAAAGAGTCCAAAGTTCCTGTTCCAATAGATATTTTGCAACCTGCTTTTTGTGCTTTCTGTATGATTTCTTTTTGTATGATTCCTATTTTTTCAATACCCAATGAGAGCCCCAGATCTCCACGTCCAACAAATATTGTGTCCGACTGTGCTAATATACTTTCAATATTAGATACTGCCGTGCCGGTTTCTATTTTGGGAATGACAGAAGCCGCGTGAGGAAAGACCTTCTTAGCCCAAACAAGATTGTCTCCGCTTTCAATAAAAGATAAAATAAGACTGATTGGGAAACGATGCAGGACTGAGTTTACTTCTGCGATTTCTTTTTCATCAATAAGAAATTTAAAAAACTCTTTTCCTTTGATGCCGATTGCAACATGATTGCCAAGTCTGCCACCGGAAAGGGAGCGTAATGTTACTGTATTCTGATGAACCCCTTCGACTACAGCTTCAATTTCGCCATCACCAAAATATACAATATCATTTAAATTAACTTCTTCAAAAAAACGACTTATGCGGTAATATGGCATTTACTCCATCTTTTGCTTGGTCTGAAATTGAAAATAGGGAACCATTGTCCAACTCCATACCATTTGTCTCAGTTAAATGAAGCCGTGGCTTTGTATTTCCTATGTCAAGTAGAATTTGAGATAGTGGATAATTTAGCCTGCTCAATTCTTCAAGCACTTCATAAATCCATGTATACGGACATCGTCCGGTATTCATTCTTATACCTGCAATATTATATTCCAATAATTTTTTGAGACCTTCTTTTGAAAAGCCCCGTTTATCGATGGTTACCCATAATTGTGGTGTTTTCATAAGCCTAATTCTTTTTAATTATACTCAGACGGTCATTGACACTGTTGTTAACCACTTCGAAGTTTCTTATCAAATCCGGGCTATCCGGTGATGGAATTTCAATAACCCTATATCTGTGACGTTTGTATAATGCGACAGTTTTCTTTGTCTTGTTCAGTCCTTTCATCGTCAGTAAAAACCCTTGTTTTACTATCACCTTCCAATGGTTTAATTTCGATACCTAAAATAGGATGAACAATAAAAATAGGATCATCGTATCTATTTTCATTTATAAATGAAAAAGTACTTCTCAGGCAACATCTCTTTGCAGTTATTTCTCTCAGCCATTATTTCCAAATAGAAAATTCCTCTGTCATAGAAAGTGATTAAATCAGGTTTGGCAGCTTCATAATATTTTATGGCACGGTCTGTTGCACATTCAAAAAACAACTTCCAGTCATCAGGTGGTTGGATGCTTTTGTTTGCGCTTTTCTTCTCATATCTTCTATAGAAGCATTTATTAAATTTCCAAACACAGTGTACCCTGATTTATTTATGCCTTTAAATTCTCTATTATATATATCTCTTTGTGATGTTCCACTAAGCAGAGTGGTTTTACCTCCTCCCGGCGAACCATCCAAAACAATGCGTTTGGGTTTTCCCCCATCCTCGTGTATTTCCCCAAATCTGAGCTTTTTCCCATAATTGTTCAAATTCGCTATAAAAGATGTTTTGCCATTCGCTGTGTTCTTTAACCATTAATAGCGGCCTTTTTTCAGGTTCATAATTTGTCAAAAAATAGGGTCTGACATTTATTATCTTTTTGCCATCCTTCTTTTTAAAATATTCAATGCCGAAAGGAGGGAAATTATTCAGAACACGGATTTCCACTCTGTTTCTGCCTTTATCATATTCTTTGATTTCTTGAAGCCACTGATATGACACCGGCACATTTTTCCTATCAACTATAGGTCTTAACTGTCCATAATCGATAGCCGGTGAGTGTTGATTCACAATAAGAAATTTGCACACACAGCCATTGTCTATCGCATGACATACGGCAGACTTATGAGAGCCTAAAAAGTTAACCCCTGTTCTTGCCATAAAAAAAGAACTCTTCGGCATTCTTCAAATTGTCTGATATATCAGCTTCTAAGGGACGTTTCTTTTGCGAAAAAAAAGATAATAGGATTATCTTCTAAGATATTCACTTTATTTGTAGCATCAGCGAAGCCATTAGATTGAGGAGACGGTTTGCTTTCAGTGAAAAAATCGGCCAGTTTAAATATATTTCCTTTTGCAATAATTGAGGCGCACTCTTTTTTTGATGCTATTTTCTTCCAAAAGTTCTCACGTAATTTGGATTTATCGGCAACTCTATCAATCAAGTTGAATAAATCATCTAAAGCGCACGACTTATGATTGGTTAAATCGACAAAGTCTTGCAAATCCTGTATGTCTTTGTGTGTTTCTCTATTAACAAAAGATATTAATTTGGTAAACGCTAATGCACCTGCCGATGGTATATAAATCTTTTTATACTTTACTCTTTTGTTTTCAAATGCTATGGAGTATTCTTTTACTAATAAATCCCAATCGATATCTGCATATGGTTCTCTTTCTTTTATTTTGGGACCAAAAGAAATGATTAAGCCATTTTTCTTGTTCTTTATATGGTAATCAGGACGATATTCATCCATATTCTCATCAAAAATATCCCATTCGTTTGTAGGATATAATTCACGAATAATCGTGTTTCTGACTGCATCAGAGCAAACAAGATCTATGTCTTTAGACTCTCTGGCCGGATAGAAGTATTTTACAGCCAAACCTCCGATTAGAATGTGTTTTTCATTTAAAATATCATCCATTCTACCCAATTCTTTTTTAGCTTCCGCACTTTCAATATAAACCATATCTTCAAGATTATATATTATTCTTTTTTCAATGGCAGCTTATGAATATTCAATCAGTGTCCATATAAATAACAAACTGCCAGCTATTTATCATTTGATATAAAAAAGCGAGGAAAGAACCATTCCGTTGATAGGAAGTGTTTTCTTTCCCCGCTTGAAAGAGTCTATAATTTCTACTTTGGGTAGAAGCCGCTTCTCACGAAGGAGAAGCGGGCTTTTACTTTATAGTATGATTATTTTTTAATAGTAACAGTATAAGTCTTGGTCATTACCATGCCCCCACTTATCTGTAACCTTCATGTTCACTTTCAGCTCAGCCTTACCATTAACCAAATCAGATGCTTTAATGTCAGCTTCTGCTTTAGCTGTAAATTTACCGTCAGTACCGATTGTGGTTGATGTCACAAATTTCTCAGCCAATTTTGTATCGTCCCATGCAAATGTTACAGACTTGATTTCATCAGAAGCCGGTTTAGCTTGAGTTGTTACAGTTTCTTTCTTGGTATCGTATGCCAACTTATCTTTGTAAGCTTTGAACAAAGCAACTTCAGCACTGGCGTCTCTTGCAGCTTTTTCGTCTGCTGACAAACCATCCTTGTCACCCCATGTTCCGTTGTTATAAGTATAATACTTGTTAACCTCAGTCATGATAGTTTCCCAGCCTTTCAAAGTACTATTCTCACTTCCTACTGTTACATCATTGTTTTCAACAGTCAAGAAGAACTTATCATCTGCTCCCAATGCAGTATAAGCATCAACAGTCATACCGAATTTAATCAGGTCAGCCTTCGCAATTTCGATAGGAGTAGCATCAGTATTCACTACATACTTACCGGCAGCATCTGTCTTAGGAGCGTCATAGTCAGTAACATCTTTTTCAGTAGAACCGCCTGCGTTTCCGAATAATGTCAGAGCCTTGCCCTTGTTGATACCCAAAGCATAAACGGCAGAGATATTAGAAGTCATATTAACTTCTTTACCAAAGGCGCCAGTAATAGCTTTTACTGTTACGTTAGAACCATCAGCAGTATAAACCGAGCTCTTAACAATAACCTTGAAGTCATAGTCAATAGTGTTTTTAGCATTGCCATACAAGGTATAAGTAGCACGGATATTACGTTCCTTGTTCAACATATATTCGTTAGCTTTAGTATCATCACCATTCCAAGCATTTTGGTATACGCTTAAACGACCTAGATCATCAATCCAGTCTATTGCGCCCATTTCTGTATCAGCACCCATCGCTTCTTCCCAAGCTTTGTGATCCAAGTCGATATAAGTTACGTCACTACCGGCGAAATCAGGAGCCAAGATACCGTCTTCAAATCGTAAACCACCTTATTAGCTACCGTAGCGTAGTTACCGATAACTTGCAATACATTGGCTGTAGTAAAGTCAGGTACCAACTTGAAGATATCTTCTGCCTTCGGATTAGAAACAATCATGGTAGCTTCAGATTTCACAATTGTTGCAGCACCGTCTGTTGCTTCAAATACAATTGCATAAGTTCCGGGTACATATTCTGCAGCATTCAAGCTAAAGCCGAACTTAGCAAAGTCACTGTATGATGTAGCTGCTGCTTTGCCGTCACTCTTATACTGAGCAAGACCGTCATCTGTTGTATAAGTATATGTTGCAGTTTCAGGCTTGTCACCATTTTCGTCCAACAGATAAACACTCATTGTCTTACCAGCTTTGAAGAATGCATTCTTCTGAGTTGCAGTAGTAAACTGGAAGTCAGCAACATCCCAAAGAACATTCTGTGTATAAGCACCGCTAACTTTCTCAGTAGATAATGTTACATTCTTGTCTTCCAAACCACCGGCTACTTGAATATCCTGATTAACTGTTACATCAATATCCTCATCAACAGCAGAACCATTCAAACCAAGTGCTATAACGTTCAATTTAACAGTAATGTCAGATACATTGGCAGGCATATTGGCAATAGTCAATACATTTCCGTCCAAAGACAAACCATATTGTTCAATATTCAACTGGTCGCGGAGTTTTACAATAGCTTTACCTTTGTATTCATTTGCATAGATGATACCGGCTTTTTCAGTCTTAGCATCAACAGCTGTCAAATCAATAGTAGGAGCATAAGTTACAGCTCCGGCTTGTACAGTAACGTTATTTTTCACTTCGTCTGCAGAAACTTGATATGCAAAAGCAGTCTTGACAACTGTACCCTTTTCGTTTTCTACAACCAAAGATGCTTCTTCATTCTCAGTAGTTGCATATTTTTTATCTTTTTCATTGTATGCAGGTTCTACGTCCAATGTCCACAAGCAATCTTCTGTTTTAGCGGCTCTAGACATACTACCATTGTTTACTTTCCAGTCGTCTGCAATACCTTTAACAGGGTTAGACAATGCAATATCAAGAACTTTTCCTTTAGCCAGTTGCAAAGAGAAATCAAACTTATCAGTCAATTCCACATTAGCGGGATTTACCAATACCGGCAATTCGCCACCTTGTTTTACTATAGCATTTGCAGCAATACCGGCAAGGTCAGTGAATTTCTCAGTCAATGTCTTATATGCCTTCTTTGCTTTTTTCTGTAGTATTCTTTACAGCAGGTTGCCACTTTGCAGTTTGGAATTTAACCTTAACTACAGCAGCAGGAGCTTCCACTACAAATGCATCAGAAGTAGCAGGCAAAGTCACCTCTTGGAACTTGCCGGTTTCGTCAGCGATATGCAATACATAAACGCCATCCTTCTTTACAACATAGGCACTAGTACCTTGTGCAGAGATTTCAGTAGTCTTTTCTACGAATTCACCTTTAACGGCATCCCATTCGTAAACTACCCACATTCCATTGGCGTCGATTTTGGGAGAAGGAGCAGTAGCTCCCGGCTTACCATCTTCTCCATCTTTTGCTATAGCTTGAGAAGTGGTCTTTTCACCGTCCTTGTACCAGAAACCGTCTTCACCGATAGTCCATTCAGTACCGTCTTTTCCATCTGCCCCCTTGATACCTGTAATGGAGGTAGTAGTACCGTCGCTCATGGTTACAGCGAAACCGTTTTCAACAGGAGAGATGTTGGTTACCCATTTTCCTTCTCCTACCAGTTTCTGCAAAGCTGCAATAGCATCCTTGTTAGAGTTGATTTGGCCTTGCAAATTCTCGATGTCATCATCATAGTCTTTACAAGACACAAATGTTCCTGTCGAGGTAACCATTAAGGCTCCGAACAGGATTGCACTTAAAAACTTTTTGTTCATAATAGAAAAACTTTAAATTTATAAATTTAAAAAACTAAAATTGGTTATACATAATTTATTGATTCTGAGTGCTGTGCTCTCATTTCATATTTCATATATCTTTTTGGAGATAAGCCCGTCATTTTCTTGAAGGCGGCGTAGAACGTGCTTCGCGACAGGAATCCGCAATATTGGGGTATCTCCTCGGGTGAATATTTGTCCGAACGGAGCAGTTCCTTGGCATATTCCACCCGATATTTGTTCAGTAAATCTTTCAGGTGACAGCCGAAGTAGCGGTTTATCACATTGGATAAATAAGTCTGGTTCGTTTCAATCATTCCACTTAGTTTCTTCAGCGAGATTTCCGGGTCAAGAAACACTTGGCGCACTTCCAAGTAATACAATACATATTTATATATTTCACAATCGACTTTTCTTGCTTTCTCCGGCTCACGACCTGCAAACTTCTGCTCCCAATAAATATGAGCAGCTCTGAAAAGCAGATTTTTCTGCCTTTCGGAAGTAAAAGTGCGCTTGTCGCGGTGTAGAAACAGGTAGTCCATTGTACTTTCTTTTTATCGTCTCTATTTCAGATAATTACTCACTTTTCAAACCCTTAAAAAAGGGTTGCGTTCGGTGCATCTCTTAGTAAGAGATACACCGAACGCACATAATCGCTTTATTATTAATAGTTTAAGCCGATAAAAAAGTGTCCTATAACTTAAGACTAAAGATATTTTTGCATTTGTCTTGTGATTTTTCTTCTCAAAAAGTTTTAATTATCAAAACTTTGTGTAAATTTGCAGCGAAAAGTGTATCTCTTACTAAGAGATGCACTTTTTTTCTTCTATCTCCTAAAACTTTATTCATCACATTTCCAGATGATTGAATCTCGCTAATCATCTGTTTCGCTCCTGACTTGAGAATCTTAACGGATGTCAACATATTATAAAGGGCTAAGTCCGGATATTCTTGAAAAGGGGGAATTGTTTCCAAAGCCGGCTTAAGGGTTTTTCAACGGGCTTTTCGGGAGGTAATGGAATCGTTGAAGGCAAGTTTGAAGGGATTTGGGAAGTGCGGCTGAAACGAGAATGAGGAGGTGGTGTAATCAGTGTGGATTACAAAACATGCCGAGATTATTAGAAAGATAAAGTTTTTTTTGAAAGCGCAATGGCTTATCCGACAACAAGCGGAAGTGACGTGTGAACCTGAACGTACGCAGGCATAAGTTTATGCATTCGTATGTACTGTATCAGGTTCCACTGTGTTTTACATCGGGCAGTCCCAGTCCGGTGCATCTGTTTTATCGGGAGGACAATTTATACCTCTTCCATCCTTGCCAGCTCCCATCCGCAGAACTGCATCACATTGTTCCGCCGACTGTGCCTCGAACTTGTCTTTCGGGAGATATTTTAGTTCCAGAATGTAGCTGTGCTCCACCTCAGGATATCGCTGCAGGTCCGGCATGAGGAACATGTCGCAGAAACCGTGGTTCAGCTCCACTTCGGGCATGGTCAGGTAATAGGCATTGATACTCAGGTAGGCTGTGAAGAAACCTTGAATGTTCCTTTCGCCCTCTATGCTGCTGCGTACCGATGAGTTGTCCTTATAAGCGCGGGCTATAAAATCAAGGGCCGGACGCCAATCCCCGTCGAAAGTCATTCTTTCGGGAAAGGTCATAATAACTGCGGATCATATCCAGAAAAAGGCTCTTTCCGAAACGTCGGGGACGAGTAAAAATGAGGTAGTGCGCCTGATCTTCCAATAAGGGCAGATACATTGTCTTGTCCACATAATAGCAGTTCTGTTCCATCACATCCGTGAAGTTTGACATTCCGTAAGGTATACCTTTTATCGCTTCCATAATCTATTCTCTTTTTGAGTTTAGTATGAAGGGCAAAGTGATGATGCCTTTCACACTAATTTCTCATAAACAGGCGGTTTCAGCAGTTGTTATGTGTGAAAGGAGGTATGCAATAAACTTTCTACCGGGTTAATTTTTGCCTTTTTCTTCTTTTTATCAATCGATAAAAGTGTTTTTAGAAAAAGACTTTGTTCTTTTTGAAAAACACTTAATTCTTTTTCGGAAACTCTTTGGTCTTTTTTGAAAACTTCAAGGTCTTTTCATTATGATACATTGACATCTGTTAAGATTTTCGAGTTGGATGTAAAACAAATGATTGATGGTACTTAACCTGTTGGGGATGTGGTGAATAAGATTTCAGGAGAAAGAAGAAAAAAAGTGTATCTCTTACCAAGAGATACACTTTTCGCTGCAAATTTACACAAAGTTTTGATAATTAAAACTTTTTGAGAAGAAAAATCACAAGGCAAGTGCAAAAATATCTTTAGTCTTAAGTTTCAGGATACTCTTATGCTCACTTAAATAATTAATAATAAGTTATTTATGCGCGATTGTGTATCTCTTGGTAAGAGATGCACCGAACGCAACCCTTTTTTAAGGGTTTGAAAAGTGAGTAATTATCTGAAATAGAGACGATAAAAAGAAATTACAATGGACTACCTGTTTCTACACCGCGACAAGCGCACTTTTACTTCCGAAAGGCAGAGGAATCTGCTCTTCCGGGCTGCCCGGCTTTATTGGGAACAGAAGTATGCGGACAGCGAAGTGGTTCCGAAAAGGAAAGTCGATTGTGAGCTATATAAATATGTATTGTATTATTTGGAAGTGCGCCAAGTGTTTCTTGACCCGAAGCTTTCACTGAAAAAGCTGAGCGATATGATTGAAACGAACCAGACTTATCTGTCGAACGTGGTCAACCGCTACTTCGGTTGCCATCTGAAAGAGTTGGTGAACACGTATCGGGTGGAATATGCCAAGGAACTGCTCCGTTCGGGCAAGTGTCCGCCGGAGGAGCTGCCCCAACGCTGCGGGTTCCTGTCGCGAAGTGTGTTTTATGCTGCTTTTAAAAAGGTGACGGGTGTTTCTCCCAAACGTTATATGAAATATGAAATGAGAGCACAGCACTCAGAATCAATAAATTATGTATAACCAATTTTAGTTTTTTAAATTTATAAATTTAAAGTTTTTCTATTATGAACAAAAAGTTTTTAAGTGCAATCCTGTTCGGAGCCTTGATGGTTACCTCGACAGGAACATTTGTGTCTTGTAAAGACTACGATGATGACATTGACGAAATCAATAAAGAGTTGACGGAAATCAAGTCTCAGATCGCAGCTTTGGAAAGCGCTGTAAACAACGGTGACTATGTGACCGGTGTTACTCCTACCGCTGACGGTAAGGGTATGATTTTTACTTTCTCCAAGGGTAGCCCTGTAACGGTTACTTTGAATGTAAAAGATGGTGAACCAGGTGAAAGTGCTCAAAAAATTACTTTTGACGAAAAAACAGGCGAAATGTTGGTTGACAATAAGCCTACAGGTATTTTCCCTGCAAAAGATGCAGAAAAAGCTCCCGTTAAGATTGAAGAGGGATATTGGGCCGTGTTGAATGACAAAGGTGAATATGACGTAACTGAAATTCCTGTTTCGGGTGTTACTGCAGTAGTTACTGATGGTATTTGTACATTGACTGTATTCAATGCAGATGGCACTACTACTGTAGTTGAGTTGCCTACTACTTCTTCTACTATCACAGAACTTGAAGTAGTTGGTTATTTGGACGCTAAGGGTGATTTTACTGCATTCTCTGATGCTGCTTCTCACGATAACAAATATGAGATGGGTTACTCTGCTTTCTATACAGCTACTAAGGCGCCTTGGGAATGGGTGGATGCCGATGAATCTCAAAAAGTAAAAGGTGAAATTGCTGCCGAAACAGGTGTGGTTTCTCTTGCTGGTCAGTCTTTGGTGATTCGTGTAGCTCCCGCTTCTGCTGATTTATCAACAGTGGCTATGTCTTTGGTTAATTCTAAGATGGACGAAGCTCCTATAACTTTAGGTACTCCCGAAGCATTCAAAGGCTTGGTGACTCGTGCTGCTTCTGCTAATGGCTTGTGGGCTATTCCTTTGTCGAGCAAGGAATTGACAGGTTTGAATGCTTTGACTGATTTGACTGGAAAATTTGGTGGTGAAATAGAGGATGATGAGTTTAATATTGCATTTGCTGTAAAGACTCCAAACTTCTTGTCAAACTTCAACTTGGCATTCAATAAGGTTGAATTGGATGCGGTGAGTGCTTCTCTGAATAAGAAAAAGTTGGTTGAGGCTACACAGAAAGGAAGCACTAATATTTATGAATCTACTTCTGGTACAGAAGACAATGCTTATGTGATTGTTAAACAAGGTACACCAAATACCTTTACTTTTGATGTTCCGACTTCTGTTTACAAGAGCCAAATTATTGTAGATGAATATATAGCTCAGAACTGGGGTGTTGTGATTGATGGTAATTCATTTACAGTAAATAAGTATAATGACAAACAGACAATTCCTTCATTCCCTGTTTATTTCAACTATATTCAACTGACAGAAACGGGAATCAAATCTGTAACTCAGACTGTATGGGTTCGTATGGAACGTACAATTAAGGATCAGGTAGTTCTCGATCCTGTTAACCATATCATTCCTGCCAAGGCTGCTGATGATAAGTTTACAGTTTCTTTGGACAAGATGTTCAATGAAATGACAGCTGAAGAAAGAGTTAATTGGAATAAATTTGCTCACGACATTGTGACTGTGATTAAACAAGTAAATCCTGACGGTTATGATATTACAGTTACAGGATTTGATGATGATAATATTGCTTATCTTACAGCAGACAATAAGCCTGCTACTTCAGCTCTCAATATTGCTAAGTTGCAATTCATTCCGAATCACGAATGGAATCAAGAAACATATCCATTTGATAAGGAATACTACATTGTTTCTGATTTCGAGGATGAAAACGGTGACGTATTGAGCTCAGTTAAGATTCCTTTGACCGTAGGTATCCCTGCGTTGTCAACTCTGTTGCAGAAAGAGCAGGTAGTATTTGGTGGCACTAACAATGGTACTGGCGTATTGAATGAAATGGATTATGCTTCTGACAACAACGCTGTATTCTACTCATTGAAGTATGCGTTTAAAAACCAGTTGAAGGATGCTTTCGAAAATGAAAATACTGTTAAATTCATTATTGATCCTCAACAGAAAATAGAAGGTAATCCGGTCGTAGACTTGGCTCACATGGGTACAGGCGAAAAGCGTACAGGTGTTAATCAGGCTATTGTTTTTTGGATGATAAGGAAAAGGCTTACAACACTCCGATCAATATCTTGATTGATGGTGAAACTACTAAGTATGTTGGTAAGTACACTTGGTCAGACAAAGAAATCAAAGATAATGCTTTCACTATTAAGATTGTCAGTCCGATTGAGCAAGGTATCGTTGAAGCTGCTAGTGGTGATATAATCGAAGTGGTTGCTACAGAAGATGGTACAGCTAAATTGACTGATGCTGATTTGACTACTAAGACTTATGCTAAGGTTGAATATAATATCTTCAAAGATAAGTTTAAAGACAATGAAACAACAGCTGATTTGTGGACCAGTCCATACATGAAGGGTATCTCATTCAAGTCTATGAACGAGAATACTATTAAAGCTATTGCTAATGAAGACATTAAGCCTGCAACTAAGGTTAAAGATACAGTAACTCCTGGTTATGTAGTTTTGAGACCGATGAATGTTGCTTACGAAGGCACTACAGAAGTAGAGGTTAAAGTAACAGACGTTTGGGGTTACGCTAAGACTGCTACTGTTAAAGTGAAAGTTCTTGCAGAAAAGGAGTAATTTATCTGTGAGATTAATTATCTGATAATAGGTAAACTCTGATATGCAGGGTACGTCTCTTTCTGATTTGCGGGAAAGAAGGCGTACCCTGCTTTTTTTGTATCTGTATATTTTTCCCGATCTTAATAAATATGTATTTTTGCACAAGTAAAATCGTAATTATACATTCTATTATGTTAGACACCCTTCTTTTAATCGGCGGTTTAGCCCTTATATTGCTGGGAGCAAACGGCCTGACTGACGGCTCGGCTGCTGTTGCCAAGCGTTTTCGTATTTCCGACCTCGTAATCGGTCTCACCATCGTGGCTTTCGGTACTTCCGCACCCGAGTTGGTAATCAGTGTACTTTCTGCTTTAAACGGAAGTGCAGAGATGGCTATCGGTAACGTGGTGGGTAGTAATACATTCAATGCTTTGATGATTATCGGTTGCACGGCGGTGGTACTACCCATCAAAGTTGGTGAGGGAACCATGAGCAAAGAAATACCGCTGGTGATTCTTTCTGCACTGGTACTTTTCTTTTGTGCCAATGATGTGATGCTCGATCAAGGCAATGAAAATATAATCGGGCGGATTGACGGACTTATTCTGCTCGCTTTCTTTCTTATTTTCTTGCGATATACATTTGCCATTGCACGAAACGGAGGCGAAGAAGTGGGAGAAGAACAGAAGATTAAAGAGATGCCTGTATGGAAATCTGTTCTTTTTATAGTGGGCGGACTGGCAGGTCTCATCTTTGGCGGGCAACTCTTTGTTGAAGGAGCAAGCGGTATTGCCCGGTCGCTGGGTGTCAGCGAATCTGTTATAGGATTGACTTTGGTGGCAGGAGGTACTTCGTTGCCCGAGCTGGCCACATCTGTTACGGCTGCATTGAAGAAGAATCCGGGTATTGCCATCGGAAATGTGATAGGTAGCAATCTGTTTAATATATTCTTTGTGTTGGGATGTAGCGCAACTATTTCACCTTTGCCGATGGGTGGCATCAATAATCTTGACTTGACAGTGATGATTGCTTCCGCACTGCTGTTGTGGCTGGTGGGATGGTTCTTCAAAAAACGTACCATTACACGCCCTGAAGGGGTGTTGATGATGGTGTGTTATGTGGCTTATACGGCCTATCTTATTACCCAACAATGAAAAAAGGTGTGAAAATCACCTCTTTTAAATTAAAAACAGCTATCTTTACCGCCTGAATTTTTATAAAAATCGAACATGGCTATTACCATTAAGAAAGTCAGTACCCAAAAGGAACTAAAAACATTTATACGTTTTAATTACGAGTTATATAAGGATAATCCCTATTCCGTACCCGATTTGTACGATGATATGCTGAATACGTTCAGCCCGAAGAAGAATGCTGCTTTTGAGTTTTGCGAGGCTGTTTACTTTTTGGCCTATAAAGATGATAAAGTGGTGGGACGTATTGCCGGAATTATCAATCATCGTGCCAATGAAACATGGCAGAAAAAGGAAGTGCGTTTTGGATGGATTGATTTTCTGGATGATATAGAAATATCACGTGCACTGCTGGATGCTGTGTCTGAATGGGGAAAATCGAAGGGCATGGATACTATTCAAGGACCTTTGGGCTTTACTGATTTTGACGCGGAAGGAATGTTGATTGAAGGCTTTGACCAGTTGAGCACGATGGCAACTATTTATAATTATCCTTATTACCCGCAACATATGGAAAAGTTGGGATTTGAGAAAGATGCCGACTGGGTGGAGTATAAGATATATGTGCCTGATGCTATTCCTGACAAGCATAAGCGTATCAGCGATTTGATTCAGCGTAAGTTTAATCTGAAGATTAAGAAATATACATCGGGTAAAAAAGATTGCTGCCGAATACGGTCAGGCTATTTTTGAGCTGATGAATGAGGCATATGCGCCCCTTTATGGATTTTCGGCATTGTCACAAGGACAGATTGACCAGTATATCAAGATGTATCTGCCTATCGTGGATTTGCGTATGGTGACTCTGATTACGGATGCCGACGATAAACTCATTGCTGTGGGTATTTCAATGCCTTCTTTGTCTGAAGCATTGCAAAAGGCAAAAGGACGTTTGCTGCCTATGGGATGGTATCACTTGATGAAGGTGCTGTTTATGCATAAATATCCTCCCATGCTCGATTTACTGTTGGTGGCTGTGAAGCCTGAGTACCAAAACAAAGGGGTGAATGCTTTGTTATTTTCCGACCTGATTCCTGTGTATCAGCAATTGGGGTTCAAGTATGCCGAAAGTAATCCGGAACTGGAGCTGAACGGAAAGGTGCAGGCACAGTGGGAGTATTTCGAGACTGAACAGCATAAGCGCCGTCGTGCTTATAAGAAAAGCATCGTCTGACAATGTACTCGTGAAGAAACTGATTTTGTAACCGTTACTAAGATATGGAAGAAAACAACGAACTGATAAACAATTCCGCCGTAGAATATACCGACGATAACATCCGCCACCTCAGCGATATGGAGCATGTGCGTACCCGTCCCGGTATGTATATTGGAAAGTTGGGTGACGGAGCGCATGCAGAAGACGGTATTTATGTTCTTTTGAAGGAGGTACTCGATAACAGTATCGATGAGTTTAAAATGCAGGCGGGCAAGAAGATTGAAATTACAATAGAAGATAAACTTCGTGTCAGTGTGCGCGACTTTGGCCGTGGTATTCCTCAGGGAAAACTGATTGAGGCGGTGAGCGTGCTGAACACGGGTGGCAAATATGACAGCAAGGCTTTTAAAAAAAGTGTCGGGCTGAATGGTGTCGGTGTGAAGGCGGTCAATGCATTGAGTTCGCGCTTTGAGGTGCGAAGCTACCGCGAAGGGAAGGTGCGTATTGTTACTTTTGCCAAAGGAGATTTGCTGACAGACCGGACGGAAGATACTTCGGAAGAGAACGGTACTTATATCTTCTTTGAACCGGATAATACTTTATTTGAAAATTATAGTTTCCGCTCTGAATTTGTGGAAACGATGTTGCGCAATTATACTTACCTCAATACGGGATTGGCTATCATTTATAACGGACAGCGTATATTGTCGCGCAACGGGCTGGTGGATTTGTTGAATGATAATATGACGGCTACCGGTCTGTATCCCATCATCCATCTTAAAGATGAGGATATAGAGATTGCCTTTACGCACACCGGACAGTATGGCGAAGAGTATTATTCGTTTGTCAATGGGCAACATACCACTCAGGGGGTACACATCAAAGTGCTTTTAAGGAGCATATTGCACGTACTATTAAAGAGTATTTCAATAAGAATATGGATTATGCGGACATCCGTAACGGATTGGTGGCAGCCATTGCCGTCAATGTGGAAGAACCGATGTTTGAAAGTCAGACAAAGATTAAGTTGGGATCTACCAATATGGCTCCCGGCGGTCCTACGGTGAATAAGTTCGTAGGCGATTTTGTGAAGACGGAAGTGGATAATTATCTGCACAAGCATATGGACGTGGCGGATGTGATGTTGCAAAAGATACAGGAATCCGAGAAAGAGCGTAAAGCGATAGCCGGTGTGACTAAACTGGCACGTGAACGTGCCAAGAAAGCGAACCTTCATAACCGTAAGTTGCGCGACTGCCGTTTCCACCTCAATGATGCAAAGGGAGATAAGAAAGAGGAAAGCTGTATTTTTATCACCGAGGGTGATTCGGCAAGCGGTTCTATCACGAAAAGTCGTGATGTAAACACGCAGGCGGTGTTCAGTCTTCGCGGTAAGCCGCTGAATTCTTACGGGCTGACCAAGAAGGTGGTGTATGAGAATGAAGAGTTTAATTTGCTGCAAGCGGCTCTTAACATAGAAGAAGGCATAGAGGGACTGCGTTATAATAAAGTGATTGTGGCAACCGATGCCGATGTGGACGGCATGCATATACGTCTGTTGTTGATAACGTTTTTCCTGCAATTCTTCCCCGATTTGATAAAGAAAGGACATGTGTATATTTTGCAGACTCCTTTGTTCCGCGTGCGTAACCGTAAGAAGGGAGTGTACGAAACTGTCTATTGCTATTCGGAAGAGGAAAGGATTGCTGCTATCGAACGGTTGAGTCCCAATCCTGAAATTACTCGGTTTAAGGGACTCGGAGAGATTTCACCCGATGAATTCAAGCATTTTATCGGAAAAGATATGCGTTTGGAACAGGTAAGCCTTAGAAAGACCGATTTGGTGAAAGAACTGTTGGAATTCTATATGGGTAAGAATACCATGGAAAGACAAAACTTTATAATTGAAAACCTTGTTATAGAAGAAGATATAGCGTGAGATGAGAAGAGCAATATTTCCGGGAACATTCGATCCCTTCACCATCGGGCATTATTCGGTTGTAAAACGGGCATTGACCTTTATGGATGAGGTGATTATCGGTATTGGTATTAATGATAATAAAAAGACTTGGTTCCCGATGGATAAACGTCTGGAAATGATTCGCGGATTGTTTGCCGATGAACCTCGTATCAGGGTGGAGGCGTATGACTGTCTGACGGTGGATTTTGCCAAAGAACAGAATGCCGGGTTTATCGTGCGCGGCATTCGTACCGTGCATGATTTTGAGTACGAGGAAACCATTGCCGATATCAATCGGAAGCTGGCGGGAATAGAGACTATTTTATTGTTTACCGAGCCCGAACTGACTTCTATCAGTTCTACTATTGTGAGGGAATTATTGCAATTCGGTAAAGATGTTACTCCGTTTTTGCCTGAAGGAATGAAAATAGATTAATGATGAAATATACCAAGTATTTAGTTGCAGGCTTGATTGCCTGCATTTTTTCTTTCTGTGCTGTCCGGGCACAGGAAAGAAAGTCTTTAGTGGATTCCCCGGCCCGTAAACTGCAATTGGCGGAGTTTGCCATTGCCAATCTGTATGTCGACAAGGTGGATGAAGGCAAGATGGTGGAAGAAGCCATTATAAAGATGCTGGAACAGCTTGACCCGCATTCTGTTTATTCGGATGCGGAAGAGGTAAAAAAAATGAATGAGCCGTTGCAGGGCAATTTTGAAGGAATCGGTATTCAGTTTAATATGGCGGAAGATACTCTTTTCGTTATACAGCCTGTATCGGGAGGTCCTTCTGAGAAGGTTGGCATTCTGGCCGGTGACCGCATTGTAATGGTGGATGATACGATTATTGCCGGTGTGAAGATGAGCACGGAAGATATCATGCGCCGTTTGAAGGGGCCGAAGGGTTCGGAAGTGAATCTGAAAATTGTGCGCCGCGGAGTGGGGGAACTGCTTCCTTTTACGGTGAAAAGGGATAAAATTCCGGTTTACAGCCTCGATGCTTCTTATCTGTTGAAAGATAAAATCGGTTATATCCGCATCAATCGTTTTGGTGCTACCACGCATGAGGAGTTTAAGAAGGCATTGGCTGAACTGAAAAAACTAGGCATGAAAGATTTGGTGCTTGATTTGCAGGGTAACGGTGGAGGTTATCTGAATGCTGCCATCGATTTGGCAAATGAATTTTTGGAAAAACAAGAGTTGATTGTTTATACCGAAGGACGCCGGAATCCTCGTAGCGAGTTCTTTGCCAAGGGTACCGGAGATTTCCGGGATGGGCGTCTGATTGTGCTGGTGGATGAGTTTTCGGCTTCTGCCAGTGAAATCGTGACCGGAGCTGTTCAGGACTGGGACAGAGGAGTAGTGGTTGGTCGCCGTACTTTCGGTAAGGGGCTGGTTCAGCGTCCCATCGACTTGCCCGATGGCTCTATGATTCGCTTGACGGTGGCTCGTTATTATACTCCGGCAGGGCGTTGTATTCAGAAGCCTTACGAAAGTATTGAAAAATATAATGAAGATTTGATAGACCGCTATAACCGAGGGGAAATGCTGAGTGCCGATAGTATTCATTTTCCTGATTCTCTTAAGTTTAAGACTCATAAATTAGAACGTACGGTATATGGTGGAGGTGGCATTATGCCGGATTATTTTGTGCCGATTGATACGACGCTCTATACTAAATATCATCGTCAGTTGCGTGATAAGGGGGTATTGATGAAAGTGCACTTCCGGCAGATAGATGCACATCGTGACGAATGGTTGTCTAAGTATAAGAAGTTTGATGATTTCCATAAGAAGTTCGAAGTTTCTCCGGATATGCTTCGGCAATTGGTAGCGACAGGAAAAGAGATGGGCGTGGAATATAATGAGGAAGAATATCAAAAAGCCCTGCCTTTGCTGAAATTGCAGATGAAGGCGTTGATAGCTCGTGATTTATGGGATATGAATGAATATTATCACGTTATTAATGATGCTAACGAAAGCATCAGGAAGGCTTTGGAACTGTTGGAACAACCGGATTTTGAAGGATTGTTGAAAAAGAAACAGTAGTCGGGCTGTATTAATATGGTAAGTTTGTCATTCTGAGATTCTTGTGGTGCGCAGAATGACAAACTTATAGAAGGGCATGGTTTGCCTGCCCGAAGACACAAAGTAAACTGTTTTCGGGCGAGCGAATCTCGCCCCTACAAGCTAAGCGACAGCATTATCCACGTTTTGACACATTTATTTTCCGAATGGGGTAAACCACAGGAGGTTATAGAATTGCCGAGTGACCTTGATATAGTAAATGTTTTTATAATGAAATGATTGTTTCTCAGGTTTTATTTCTTTTTGAATAATATCTTATTCAGCCAGCGGTTGATATAAATATTTGCAAAAAGCGCATCCCACTCCGATGGCAGCTCCTGCCACTACATCGCTTGGATAATGTACTCCTTGGTTTATCCGGGCAAACCCTACTCCGCAAGCCCACACTGCCGAAGGAGCGATGACATACCATTTGGGATAAGTGATTGAAAGAGATGTTGCCAGGGAAAAGGCGGCAGCTGTGTGACCTGATGGGAATGACGGGCTGTCTGCATCCGGTGCTCCGTAAACATGAATCTTATCGGGGTATTTTACAAAAGGGCGGTCGCGTCCTATGATGTGCTTGGCTGCGTAGGTGATGCCTACTGCTTCAATCACGCTTGTACCGATATAAATGGCATCTTTCAGTAACGGCTGGTCTTTTTTTATCAATGCATAAATTCCCATGGCGGCGGGCACTCCTACAGGCAGGATAACGCCGCTTGCTGACAATCCACGGCTGAGGCCGTGCACATCCCATTTGTTGATGGTCTTCACCGTGTTGATGTCCCAGTTTTGCGCAGATAGTTGCATGCTGAGGCATAAGCTTAGAAGTAGAAAGATACTTTTTTTCATTGTATATTTTATAGTTTGCTGCCGCAAAGATAGGAAATCCTTAATTCCGCAACACTATAATTTAACTTTATTTATAAGTTCCTGAGCAACAAAAAAGTTGCCCAGGATTTTGCCATGCTCTAATATGACATGGCAAAAAATACAAATTAAATCTGAGAAACTCACACCTTTTGGAGGAATTTTTTCAATCATGGAGAAATTTGACTCCATGCTTTCACCCGTTATCGACTCAACACTGGGTCAGAGATGCAGCAGTATCTTCGGATATCAGTTCAGCGAGATAGTCCGTTCGCTGATGAGCGTTTATTTCTGTGGCGGCTCATGCGTGGAAGATGTAACGTCACAACTGATGCGCCATCTCTCGTATCATCCTACCCTTCGTACATGCAGCTCTGATACCATCCTCAGAGCCATCAAGGAACTGACACAGGAAAACATCTCCTATACTTCCGACCAAGGCAAGACCTATGATTTCAATACTGCAGACAAACTCAACACATTGCTTATAAACGCTTTGGTTTCTACAGGCGAGTTGAAGGAAATTGAGGAATACGATGTTGACTTTGACCATCAGTTCCTTGAAACGGAGAAGTATGATGCAAAACCGACCTACAAAAAGTTCCTCGGCTACAGGCCTGGCGTATATGTTATCGGTGACAAGATAGTCTATATCGAGAACAGCGATGGTAACACAAATGTGCGCTTTTATCAGGCTGAGACCCACAAGAGATTCTTTGCCCTACTGGAAGCCAACAGCATCCGTGTGAATCGCTTCAGAGCCGACTGTGGTTCGTGCTCGAAGGAAATTGTCAGTGAGATAGAGAAGCATTGCACGCACTTCTACATCCGCGCCAACAGATGCAGTTCGCTCTACGATGACTTGTTTTCACTGAGGGGATGGAAGACGGAGGAAATCAACGGCATCCAGTTTGAACTCAATTCCATTCTTGTTGAGAAATGGGAAGGCAAGTGCTATCGTCTTGTCATTCAGAGACAAAAGCGCATGGATGGAGAGCTTGACTTGTGGGAAGGTGAATACACCTACAGATCCATTCTTACCAACGATTATGACTCATCAACAAGAGACATCGTCGAATTTTTACAACAAGCGTGGGGGCAAAGAGCGTATATTCGATGATATGAACAACGGATTCGGCTGGAACAGGCTCCCCAAGTCGTTCATGTCAGAGAACACTGTATTCCTTCTGCTTACGGCATTGATACACAATTTCTATAAGACCATCATTAGCAAGCTTGACACCAAGGCTTTCGGGCTCAAGGAAACGAGTCGCATAAAGGCTTTTGTCTTCAGCTTCATCTCCGTACCTGCCAAGTGGATCATGACAGCAAGGCAATACGTGCTGAATATCTATACTGAAAACCGGGCTTATGCAAGACCTTTCAAAACTGGATTCGGATAAAGTCCGTTCCTTATGGTTTTAATCTGCGTATTGCCTCAAGTCGCATTGTGGGGTAAGGGGAAGGTATGCACAAATCGGACAAAATTCACGCTCATACTTCCTAGGCTGATTAAAGAATAATTTCCATAATTCCTTGTATTATCGCTAGAATTCCTTTACTTTTGCATCGTGAATACACAGCTTTTAACGGAATTTTTAGTTCTAACAATTAAATAATTTAAATTCAATCATTTATGTGGTTAAGTAATTCATCTATTGGAAGGAAAGTGGTGATGAGTGTCACAGGTATCGCCCTTGTCCTGTTTCTGACGTTTCACATGGCGATGAACCTTGTTGCGCTCTTCTCGGAAGATGCTTACAACATGATTTGTGAATTCTTGGGAGCTAACTGGTACGCGTTGGTTGCAACTGCCGGACTGGCTGCTCTGTTTGTAATTCACATCATCTACGCTTTCTGGTTGACCATGCAGAACCGTGCAGCTCGCGGTAGCGAACGTTATGCAGTGAACGTTAAACCTAAGTCGGTAGAATGGGCATCTCAGAACATGCTTGTTTTGGGTATTGTCGTTATTGCCGGATTGGCTCTTCATTTTGCCAATTTCTGGTACAAAATGCAGTTTGCCGAAATTATCGGTGTTCATGATTTAGGCGCATTCGGTCCTACAGACGGTGCCGCTTACATCAAGGAAACATTTGGCAACCCCGTATTTACAGTGCTTTACCTTATTTGGTTAGCAGCTTTGTGGTTCCACCTGACTCACGGATTCTGGAGTGCTTTGCAGACTTTGGGCTGGAGCAATAAAATCTGGTTCGAGCGTTGGAAGACTATTGGTAACATCTACTCTACTTTGGTAGTTCTTGGTTTTGCAGCAGTAGTCGTTATCTACTTCGTGAAATCACTCGCTTGTGGTGCTTGCTAATCGTAAATTGTAAATGATAAAATTGTAAATGAATATGGCTACTATAGATTCTAAAATTCCTGAAGGCGCTTTAGCCGAGAAATGGACCAATTATAAAGCTCATCAAAAATTGGTAAACCCTGCCAACAAACGTCGTCTTGACATTATTGTGGTAGGTACCGGTTTGGCAGGTGCTTCGGCTGCTGCTTCACTGGGTGCTCTGGGTTTCAAGGTATTCAACTTCTGTATCCAGGATTCTCCCCGTCGTGCTCACTCTATTGCTGCACAGGGTGGTATCAATGCAGCTAAGAACTATCAAAATGACGGTGACTCTGTTTACCGTCTTTTCTACGATACAATCAAAGGTGGTGACTATCGTGCACGCGAAGCCAACGTTTATCGTCTGGCAGAAGTGTCTAATGCCATCATCGACCAGTGTGTAGCCCAAGGCGTTCCTTTCGCCCGCGATTACGGTGGTTTGCTGGAAAACCGTTCATTCGGTGGTGCTCAGGTATCACGTACATTCTATGCCCGCGGTCAAACCGGACAGCAGTTGTTGCTGGGTGCTTATTCTGCATTGAGCCGTGAAGTTCAGCGTGGTAACGTGAAGTTGTACACTCGTTATGAAATGTTGGACGTTGTGCTGATTAAGGATAACGAAGGTGTGGAACGCGCCCGTGGTATTATCGCCCGCAACCTGGTTACAGGTAAGATTGAACGTTTTGCTGCTCATGCGGTAGTTATCGGTACCGGCGGTTATGGTAATACTTACTTCTTGTCTACCAACGCTATGGCGTCAAATGGTTCGGCTGCTATGCAGGTTTACCGCAAAGGTGCTTACTTTGCCAATCCTTGCTTTGCACAGATCCACCCGACCTGTATCCCTGTACATGGTGACAAGCAGTCTAAACTGACTTTGATGTCCGAGTCATTGCGTAATGACGGACGTATCTGGGTTCCGAAAAAGCTGGAAGATGCCAAGGCATTGCAGGCAGGAACTAAGAAACCGACCGATATTCCTGATGCAGACCGCGACTTCTACTTGGAACGCCGTTATCCGGCATTCGGTAACCTGGTTCCCCGTGACGTTGCTTCACGTGCTGCGAAAGAACGTTGCGACGCCGGTTTCGGTGTGAACAACACAGGTCTGGCCGTATTCCTTGACTTTAAATACGCTATCGACCGTCTGGGTGAAGATGTAGTTCGTGCCCGTTACGGTAACTTGTTCGATATGTACGAAGAAATCACTGACGAAAATCCGTACAAGACTCCGATGATGATATTCCCGGCTATTCACTATACAATGGGTGGTATCTGGGTTGACTATGAACTGATGACTTCTATCAAGGGCTTGTATGCTATCGGTGAAGCTAACTTCTCTGACCACGGTGCAAACCGTTTGGGTGCATCTGCATTGATGCAGGGATTGGCTGACGGTTACTTCGTATTGCCTTATACTATCCAGAACTATTTGTCAGACCAGATTCAGGTTCCCCGTTTCTCAACAGACCTTCCCGAATTCGTGGCTGCTGAAAAGGCTGTAAACGATAAGATTCAGAGACTGATGAATATCAAGGGTCATCGTTCGGTAGACTCTATTCACAAGGAACTGGGTCACATCATGTGGGACTTCGTAGGTATGGGACGTACCAAGGAATCTTTGACTACTGCTCTGGCTAAACTGAAAGAAGTAAGAAAGACCTTCTGGAGCGACCTTCGCATTCCGGGTGAAGCTAATGAATTGAATGTGGAACTTGAAAAGGCAATCCGCCTGGCTGATTTCATCGAAATCGGTGAGCTGATGGCTTACGATGCATTGAACCGTGAGGAATCTTGTGGTGGTCACTTCCGTGAAGAACACCAGACTCCGGAAGGTGAAGCGCTTCGTCACGATGACAAGTTCTCGTATGTAGCTTGCTGGAAATACACAGGTGAAGGAAAAGAACCCGAATTGATCAAGGAAGATTTGAACTATCAGTTCGTTAAGGTTCAAACTCGTAACTATAAGTCTTAATTATTAATTGTATAGAAATCATGGATAAAAATATAAGTTTCACACTGAAAGTTTGGCGTCAGAAAGGTCCTAAGGATAAAGGACATTTTGATACCTTCCAAATGAAAGATATTCCGGGTGATACCTCATTCCTGGAAATGATGGATATCTTGAACGAGCAGCTTATCAATGAAGGTAAAGAACCTATCGTATTCGACCACGACTGTCGTGAAGGTATCTGCGGTATGTGCTCTATGTACATTAACGGACATCCTCACGGACCTGCTACAGGTGCTACTACCTGCCAGATTTATATGCGTCGTTTCAAAGACGGTGATACCATTACTGTTGAACCTTGGCGTTCTGCCGGTTTCCCGGTTATCCGCGACTTGATGGTAGACCGTAGCGCATACGACAAGATTATGCAGGCGGGTGGTTACGTGTCAATCAATACCGGTGGTATTCCTGACGCTAATGCAATTCCTATCGCGAAACCTATTGCCGATGAGGCTATGGATGCTGCTGCATGTATCGGTTGCGGTGCTTGTGTTGCTGCATGTAAGAATGGTTCTGCTATGTTGTTCGTTTCTGCAAAGGTCAGCCAGTTGGCACTGTTACCTCAGGGTAAAGTGGAAGCTGCACGCCGTGCGAAAGCTATGTTGAGCAAAATGGATGAACTGGGCTTTGGTAACTGTACAAACACTCGTGCTTGTGAAGCAGAATGTCCGAAGCTGGTTTCTATCAGCAATATTGCTCGTTTGAACCGTGAATTTATTGCTGCGAAGCTGAAAGACTAATTACGGTTAGTTTTACTTGATATTTGAGAGTGCCCTGCCTTTTGGCGGGGCATTTTTATTGCAATATCTTCTGTATCTCGGCACTTTTTTTCTTTTCGGAGATTCCGCGGAGAGTCTCCGAAGTACTTCTTACAGAAGTTGGAGAAATTGGAGAGTGATTCAAAACCGTGTCCGAAACAGATTTCGGAAATAGATAACCGGTCGTCCCTTAACTGATAAAGAATGCTGTCTTTTCGTTGTTCGGTCATCCATTCGTGAACGGGAACATGGAAAATTGCATCAAAAATACGACGAAAAGTGGTAAGGCTATAACCTCCCAGTTGGGCAAATTCTTCTACAGTCTTTACTTTTTTGTAGTTCTGAATGACGAAGTATTGGAATGAAGTGGTATATTGGGAAAGAGGGGGTGTATGAGGGATGCCAGCTCATAATCAGTATAATAGTGTCCTAATATAAAAGCAAGTTCTTTGCGTTTTAGGGATAGGAGTTCACGGCAGATTTTGGGTTCTGATAAGTACGTATTGGTACATATCAGAAAATATTCCAGTGCAGGGACGATTTTTAAGGGTGTATTGATCAGAGGTCGCGGGATGTCATTCATAATATGGTGGTAACGTTTATCACAAAACAGTTCCGGTTGATTGAAGAGGTAATAAATACATTCCGTATCTATCATTGCCAATATTTCAATTTTGGCGGTGATAGGTTGTAAAATGAATTCTCCCGTTTTGACAGTAGTTCCTGCATACTCTTCGCTATTTACCAATATTTCTCCTTTCAGGATGAAGAGCATAAAATTGAACTCACTTCTTATGACAGGGATATGGAATCCTTGCTTATGAAAGACGTGGAATACTGCGTTTTCCACTGATTTTGGACACATTTGACATTTGTCCGTGTTTCCACAAAAAGACATCAGGCATTAAAGTGGGGGCTTTGGTTTGTGTACAGGCAAAAATAAAATAAATAATTTGATTTACAATGAATAAGGTGAAATAATGTTATTGTTTATGGTGGGGAGATGAGGTAGGGATAGGAATAAAAGTGCTCCGCAAATGAAAATCGATTCCGAGGAGGAGGCTATTTTCATTGCGGAGCGAAAGGAATGGGGGGGGAAGGAGTGTGTCAAAACTAAACCGACCTATCCAATTGTCAGCTGTAGGGGCAGGGTTTGCCTGCCCGAAGACACAAAGCAAACCGTTTTCGGGCGAGCGAACCTCGCCCCTACGAACTAAACGACAGCATTATCCACGTTTTGACACACCCCGCTCTATTAGATCCTCAATGTATTATCAATACTTTGAAATCGTTTAGAGCTTTATATAGCTTGAAAAGTCTTATTTTGTAACATCTTTAACATCGTTGATATTGTTATTGGTTTCATTCTCCCAAGTGTTAACTTTGGGTGTCAACTTAACCTCTTTGGCATCTGTCGGTAATTCGAGAATATAGCGGATATTCTTGTTCTTTTCCCATGTACCGCTTAATGAAACTTCTTTTGTGCCATTAAAAGTAATAGTAGTATTATCAGGAGCTTTAACTGAATATGTTATTTCGATTTTTGCGGTAGAAGGTAAAGTCTGAGGCATAAGCATCAGGGCATTTGTTATTTTTGTATCAGTTGTCTTTGAGAGGTTGGCAATATTATCATCACCTTCAGGAACAGCATTCCAATTACCATCATAAGCATAATCGGCGGTTCCTTCAGATGTACCCCATCCGCTGTCATAACTATAGGTATTTTTATTATTAACGCCTTTAATTGAAATTCCTGTAATAGTATATGCGAAGTTCTTTACCAGTTTGGCAGAGAAGTTGATTTGGGTTAATATATGACTAAAGGCAAGTTCGATTGCTTGGTCTGTAGTGGGCTTGGTTTTATCAGTGGCACTGGCGACAAGCAAATCTTCTTGAGATGCTACCTCTTTGATGGTATATGTAAAACTTGGGTATTTTGTTGTAACATTCCATAAATCAGTACTGATAGCTGCTTTAGGAGAAAAAGCAAAAAATTGGATATTGTCTGAAACCGGCCAATAATGTGTAGTGCTCATGCCCCACGCACCTTCTGCCGCTTTTGTTACCTCTTCTCCATTTATAAAAGTAGTGCCTATTGCAGTAGCAGTTGCTATATTGTCTGTTCCTGTATTATAAGCATATACTTTAAATTCAGAGAAATCAGCTTCTAGCATGGCTGTAGCTCTTGCTGATTTATTAACAATAGTTTTAAAACTGACCGGTGTCTTTTTGTGCCGGAGCATCAATTTCTTCATTTTGTGAGCAACTTGTGATTGCTAATGCAGCTACAGCCGCAAATAAAATCTTTTTTCATATTCGTATGTTTTAAAGTTAATAAATTCATTTGTTTCATATTTTAATTAACGGGTAATATCACATCCTCTTCATTCTCCCAATTATCAACATTGCCACCGATACCTCCGCCTCCCGAAGGAGGAACTTCCACATCATCCACCACAATCTTTTCATCCTCCGGCAGCTTAATCTCTATTTCCGGAGGTTGAGGATTATGGTCTCCTTCTCCGGGCTCATCTCCGTCATCGGGAGGTTTCACCGCTTCCGTGATTTCTACTTTCGCCTCTTGTTTGGAACCATCCACCCTAACTATAATCAGTTCCAAAAACCGGGCGATATCGGCTCTGGCTTGCGTCAGCTTGGGATGACCGAAACAGGTAAAACTACCTTTTATGACTCCGTCTCCTTTGCCGGTTTCGCAATAAATGGGAGCAAAGCGGCATACACCTGCATCTTTACCCAGGTGATAACATTCTGCCATTCCGGAAACACTGCCAATGACGGAGGCGACATTTTTTAATCCTTCTGTCTTTATGGCGAAAGTGTAAGTCGTTACCACAGCTTTGAGTTTCACCTCCAGCATAGGCAATTCATTCTCTTTCCCGACTTCCACATCATTCAGAGACAGCATATAAAAAGCATCCGGTCCCCATACCATGTTTTCTGTTTCACTGATGCCCAGCCCTGTACAATTTCCGGTGCACGCCATTATTGTTTCATAACTTCCTTCGTCTTTTACTTGCACCACTTCGGTATCATAATTGTAAATTACAGCCGAATAGTGTCCCGGAGGCACTTTTACCTCTCCGCCTTTTACCGGCAGATAAGTATCTATCTTTCTTCCTTGGTCGTCTTTCGGATAAAAAATAACCCTGACGCCTTCCGGCAAATGATCGGTCACCCCTTCCCAATTGAGCGAAATATTGATTCCTGTGACAGGATAATCATCTAAAAGCGTGCGGCGGCTACACCCCCACATTACCGGTAGTGAGGAGAAAAGCACAAGGAATAAATAGCGTGCTCGTTTCATATTCTTTCTCTCCTCTTCGTTATCAACCATACAAGCGAGATTTTCGCTTTGGTAGGGCCTATGAAGTTGTATTGTCCGCTACTTGTCCACACTAGTGATTCTTCGTACGGGGTATATTTTCGGTATTTTGTTGTCAGATATCCGATGCCCAGACTGAATTCGAATGCCAGATGTCGTGATACCGGAAGGGAATACCCATAACTGAATCCTGCTGCACCATAATATTTCCCTTGATAACCGTCCCCTTTATATTGGAAGTCGTAAATGCCCCCTTCAGCGTATAGCCCGATAAAATGTCCCGTCAATTGGCGGCGCCCGGCGCGGTTGCCCAGCCAGAACCGGCTTTCTATGCCGCCCGATAGCAATTGATAACAAATTTCTTTGTTGCTATCAGACCACCAGGGGCATTTATATTCGGCGTTCAATGACCATTGTCTTCCTATGGGAACTTCTATCTCGATGTTAGGGGCTAACGCTATGTCGTACAATAAATTGTTTTTTACAGCAAGTATTGTCTTGCCGGTATTCTCCTTTTGGTTTTTGTACTCTATTGGCTGTGCATCTATGTTTGGGGGCAATAGGCACAAAAAAGCACGAATATGCTGAATATAGTAGTACATTTTCCCATAAATCATTTTTTATATGAGGCAAATATAGAAGATATAATCTGAAAAAAACTTATTAAACGCCCTATTTAGGGAGTTGAAAGGGTCTGTGAAGCGATTGGAAGGATTTTGCAAGTTTTGAGGGAGATTGTGGAAATAAAGCGGGTGGTAAGTTTATTATTCGGACTTGTTGCTAGTGAAATGTTTCATATTCTTTATTTTGATACTCCTTTTTTATCGTATTGTTGTATTGTGTGCGAAAACGGATTTATTCTGTGAAATAATTCTAAAAGGAAGCCCGATTTGAAGTAAAGATTTGGAGAGAATAAAGGGAAATCTTATATTTGTTATGTGATTTTTTCATAGTATTAGATTTAAGGTTAACAAAGGTTGGAGCAAGGCGTTGCTCCTTTTCCTTTTTTTTATAAGTTTCTCTTTCTATCTTATTACTTATGAATCATGTTCTCCATCTCTTTATTTCCATCTGAAAACTACTATATGTACACCCACTTTCTAGGATTAATAGAATTTTAGTGGGGATAGTTTCGTTTGTTCTTAAAAACCTTCCGTTCTTTATTGTATAAGAATGAGGGGGGTACATTGTTCTCTTGGGGATTTAAATATCATATCACAAACAAAGGGAAGAATAAGCCGTTTCTTAGGCTCAGCCAAGTCCTTTTAAACGGAAGATTATTACAGTCTTCCACAGCAGACCGTACAGTCCACTGTAACGGACTGTACGATCTACGGTAGCGGACTATACAGTCCACTGTGGGAGACTGTAGTAATTCGACGGACAGGCAGGCATAATCGAAAGGACGAAAATGCTTGTTCCGGTTAATGAAACGACTTAAAGAGTTCAAAACATATGCAGCATTTGAAAACCGGAGGAAATAACATCCGGTGACAAGTATTTGCTTGATATGTTAAATCCCTAAAAATAATAACTGCCCCAGAATAGTTGCACCTACTTATGACCTCATACTCTTATTCCTTTTTCTGACATACTTTGCTTATTTTATTCATTCACAACGAAATATCCGTTTGTTGGTTTATAAATAGGCTGTTTGTGAAATGCCCATATTGGGCTTTTCCTTCTTGAACAAGCGGTGCAAATGGGTAAACGATGCGAAAACATTTGCTTGGTTTACAGATAATCACTTCAGTGCTAGTTGACTGTGAAGTACTCCGTCAGCATAAAAAGCTTCTGCAGCTCTTTCTTTTATTAATGAAAGCAAAATATATATTAACCATAGCCGTAATTAAGTAATCACAATAGGCTTTGCCAAGTCGTGTATTCAGGCAGGACAGAGACACTGACAGTTGCTCGATGAAATTTATGCTGTTCCTAAAAACTGCTTTCTGTTCAAGATTGCGAAGACAGATGATGTTCCCTGCTAATTTTCTATTAATCCATTTTCTACAGACAGGCATTGGAGATAATATATAAAATAAATTGAGTTCTCTTTTTGCTGAAGTGTTTTCGATGTGTGTTTCTTCAAAGGGGATAAGAATTTTAGAGAATTATAAAAAAAATAATGAAAATAAATTTGATTCTGCCAATAAATGTATATATTTGCAGTGATATATGATAAACACGTTTGTGAAACTCTTCTTTTTTAGAAGTTTTTTATTTACCTTAAAAAAACAATACTATGCTAAAAGACATGAAAACGGTTGGAGTGCTGTTGCTCCTTTCTGCGATATCAGCAGGAACAGCGTATGCAGTTCCCAAGTGGGGAACGGCTGGCGTAAAAGAGATTCAGCAAAATGGTGTTTGTAACGGAGTAGTAACAGATACGACGGGAGAAACAGTCATAGGGGCATCTGTAGTGGTGAAAGGAACCACTAATGGTACAATTACAGGTCTCGATGGAGACTTTTCATTATCAGGGGTTACTAAAGGAAGTATATTGGTTGTTTCCTTTGTGGGTTATCAAAATACGGAAGTAAAATGGAATGGGCAACCGTTAACTATTGTTCTTAAGGAAGATACAAAAGTATTGGATGAAGTTGTAGTAGTGGGTTATGGTACTCAGAAGAAAGCTAATTTGTCCGGTGCGGTAGCTGCTGTTGATGGGAAGGTATTGCAAGACCGTCCTATTACCAATATTGGACAGGGATTGCAAGGTGTTGTTCCCAACTTGAATATCACGATGAACAACGGTGGTGCTCCGGGTGCTACTTCCAGTTTTAATATCCGTGGTAATACGTCATTGAATGGTGGTAGCCCATTGGTATTGGTGGATAATGTACAGATGGATGCCAACTTGGTAAACCCGGATGATATCGAGTCTATTTCAGTATTGAAAGATGCGGCTTCTGCTTCTATCTACGGTGCTCGTGCTGCTTATGGCGTTATCTTGATTACAACCAAAAAAGGTAAGAAATCAGACAAACCGACTGTTTCTTTATCAGCTACGGGCTATTGGCAGTCACCGGCATTGACTTTCCACAATGTAAACTCTATGCAGTATCTTACTATGATGGATGAAGCTTATCAGAATGATGGTGGTAGCGGTCATTATTTCAAATCGCAGGTCTATCAGTATGCCGAAGATTACTTTAATGGTAAATACGATTCTCCGGTATTCTTTGATACAGCTTATGATACGTATAAATACGGATATTGCGGTAATACCGATTGGTGGGACGAATTATATAAAACTTCTTTCTCGCAAATCTATACAGCCAACATCAGCGGTGGTAATGACCGTACTACTTACTACGCATCTGTAAGTATGAACGATCAAGGTGGTATTTTGAAAGCAGGAGACGATAAGTACAATAAATATAATGCTAATGTAAATATCTCATCCAATATCACTAAATGGTTGAATGTATCGGCAAAGATTGCTCATACTTACACCGATGAGTTGCACCCTACCGGTGGTACTACAGCTATGAACTCTACCGCTTATTCAGGGCTGTCTTCTTATTCGGGTATGATGAAGGGTGACTTGAGCCCGCTGATGCCAGTAAAACATCCGGATGGACATTACGCCGGACAAGGCAGCTACACCAATCCTGTAGCCATTATGGAACAAGGTGGTAATGCACAGTACAAGCAGAATGATTTGTGGATGACCGGTGCTGTGAAAATTACTCCTATCAAAGGCTTGGTAATCAATGCAGATTATACATGGAATTTCTATGGTAAGTCATCTAATCAGCATGTACAGAACTTCTATGATTATACGGCTGTTCAGGGTACAGAGAACTATTATCCGTGGACTAATCCAAGCAGTGTGACTGTAACCAACAATGATGATTATTACAATGCTTTCAATGCCTTTGCTGAATATACTTTCTCTTTGAAGGAGAAACATAATTTTAAGGTAATGGTAGGTTATAATCAGGAAAATAAACATAAGAAATATCACTATGCAGGACGTAAGAATTTGATTGATTCTTCCAATCCTTCGCTGAATCTGGCTTATGGTGACATGGCGATGAACGGTTCGGAAACTCATTGGTCTGTGAACGGTTTCTTTGCTCGTATTAACTATGATTATAAGGGCAAGTATTTGTTGGAACTGAACGGACGTTACGATGGTTCTTCTAAATTCCCACATGGTGATCGCTACGCATTTTTTCCATCAGCTTCAGTAGCTTGGCGTGTGTCCGAAGAAAAATTTTGGGAACCGATTAGAGGATGGTTTGACTACTTTAAGCTTCGTGCTTCTTACGGTTCATTAGGTAATCAGGCATTGGACGAAAGCCGCTATGGTAACTTCCCTTATTTGGCTACTTATGGAATCAATACAAAATATGGTGCATTGCTTAACGGAACTCGCCCTGTGGCTGTATCTGTTCCCGGATTGGTGAGTGCTTCATTTACTTGGGAAACTGTAAACCAGATAGACTTTGGTTTTGATGCTTCTTTCTTTGGTGGACGCTTGAATACTAGCTTTGACTGGTATCGTCGTAATACAAAAGACATGCTTACGGCAGGACAGGCTTTGCCGGCTGTTTTGGGAACTTCTGTTCCGCAAGAAAATGCTGCTGACATGAAAACTGTAGGTTGGGAAGTTTCATTGGAATGGAATGACCGGCTGAGTAATGGATTTGGTTATCATATTAAAGGTGTATTGTCTGATTATCAGGCTAGCATTACCAAATTCTCTAATCCTACTAAATTACTTGGTACACACTATGTGGGCGAAAAACTGAACGAAATCTGGGGTTATGTTTCTAATGGACTTTTCCAAAGTGACGAGGATGCGAAAGCAGCAGACCAATCTTATCTGTCAGGTGGTAGTTGGGGTGCCGGTGATGTGAAATACGAAGACTTGAATAATGATGGGAAAATCGATATAGGAAAGAATACGTTGGATGACTCTGGTGACCGTAAGATTCTAGGTAACAGCACTCCACGTTACTCTTATGGTATTACTGCCGGTTTCGATTACAAAGGGTTTGATTTTGAAATGTTCTGGCAAGGTATTGGTAAGAGAGACTATTGGTTAGGAGGTTCTCAGTTTTGGGGATTCACTGATGAATGGTGTACACCGCTTACTTCATCTCTTGATTACTGGACAGAAGACAATCGCGATGCTTATTTCCCGTCTGCATCACTACGGTGTGAACGGTGGTAACCATCAGGTATCTACTCGTTATTTGCAAAATGCAGCTTATCTTCGTCTGAAGAATGTGGTATTGGGATATACTATTCCACGCAGTATCACTGAGAAGGTGAAAATATCTCGTTTGAGAGTGTTTGTACAGGGAGAGAATTTGTTGACATTTACTCCGTTGATTGATTCTTACGATCCGGAAACATTGAATAACATGACTTATCCTATTAACAAGAAGATTTCTGTCGGTTTGAATTTAACCTTCTAAAAATTAATTTATTAAAGGAATTATATTATGAAAATAAAGAATATATTATTCGTGTCATTATTCGCTGGAGCCGTTCTTAGTTCTTGTGACTATACCGATTTGTCACCTATAGACTCTATTACAGACAAGACGTATTGGACGACAACCAACGATTTGAAACTTTATGCCAATGGTCTGTATGGTTTGTTGGCTTCTCCGACTGCTACAGGTGACAATACTAGTGACAACTTTGTACCGAAAGATTATAGTGGCTATTTGTTTAACGAATATACAGTACCGGCCTCGGCATCAAGCAGTAATGGATGGTATTGGAATGATATCCGCAGTTGTAACTATTTCTTGCAGCGTTATCAAACCGTGGAAGGATCCGAAGCTGAAATTAATAAATACGTAGCTGAAATACGTTTCATGAGAGGTTTGCTGTATTACAGCAAAATAAAGCAATTTGGTGATGTACCTTGGTATGATAAAGATTTGCAGACTAGCGATACGGAAGAACTTTATAAAGCCCGGGATAGTCGCGATTTTGTATTGGGTAAAGTGATAGAAGATTTTGAATTTGCTATTCAGTGGTTACCCGAAAAGTCTGATTCTGAAAAGGGACGTCTTAATAAAGATGCTGCCCGCACGCAGTTGGCCCGTATTTGTCTGTACTTCGAACTTACATGAAGTATCATAATGAAACACCTACTACAGAATTGACTTCACAAACGTTGTTACAGAAAGCGGTGTCTTTGACGGAAACTATGATGAATAGTGGAAATTATGACATTGTAAAGGCTTCGGATGCAGGAGCTGCAACGGTAGCTTACGAAGGCTATCCGCTGTATTATGCTAATTTGTTCGTACAGGAAGATTTGTCGGACTGTAAAGAAGGTATTCTCTGTCGTTTCTATGAAGAAGGAGTGCTGACTCATGAAGTTGGACGTCAGGTAGGTGAAAACGGTACAGGTTTGAGTAAAGATTTTATTGAATCATTCTTGATGAAAGACGGTACTCCTATTTATAATACAAACTCAGGTTATAAGGGAGATGAAAATCAAGAAGCTGAAATTTCGGGTCGTGATCCGCGTCTTTACCAGTTGATTGATAATCAGCATAAGCCTTATAGAGTACAGAATGGAAAACCGAGTCAAAATCCGGTAGCTGACTGTAGCGCCAGCAAAAGTGTAACTGGTTATCCGTGTACTAAATACCATTCAGCCAATACCAAACAGGCGGAAGCTCGTAATACGTACTATGACTGGTTCGTTTATCGTTATGCCGAAGTATTACTGATTAACGCAGAAGCGCATGCGGAATTGGGAGATATCAGCCAAAGCATTCTTGATAAAACTATCAACAAGTTGCGCGACCGTGTAGAGATGGCTCATTTGACTATGAATCCTGTAGCCGATGCTGCTCCTGTTAATTACGGATATCAACTTTCCAATTTGTTGTATGAGATTCGTCGTGAACGTCGTATTGAATTAGTGGCTGAAAATCATCGTTTGGATGATTTGAAGCGTTGGAATGCTATGAAACTGATGGAAAATCCAAAAACTATGTTTGGCTTGAAGATTACCCCGACTGTAGAAAAAGAATACGAAGCAGTCAATGTTACATTTGGTGGTGATAAAGGGCGTCCTGTTATAGAATATCAGGGAGCGATTTATCTGTATCAGTATCCGTCAAAGGCTATTGATGATGCCGGTCGTAAATGGAGTAATGATGACCGTAGATGGTTATATCCGTTGCCAACTAATGAACTGGTGCTAAATCCTAATTTGGTTCAGAATCCGAATTGGTAATATCTAAAAAAGAATAATGTCTAAAATCCGCAAGCAATCTCAATGGCAATCTCAATTGCAGTAAAGAGCTTGAACACTATGCATCATGATAGTATGAGCGTGAATTTTGTCCGATTTGTGCATACCTTCCCCTTACCCCACAATGCGACTTGAGGCAATACGCAGATTAAAACCATAAGGAACGGACTTTATCCGAATCCAGTTTTGAAAGGTCTTGCATAAGCCCGGTTTTCAGTATAGATATTCAGCACGTATTGCCTTGCTGTCATGATCCACTTGGCAGGTACGGAGATGAAGCTGAAGACAAAAGCCTTTATGCGACTCGTTTCCTTGAGCCCGAAAGCCTTGGTGTCAAGCTTGCTAATGATGGTCTTATAGAAATTGTGTATCAATGCCGTAAGCAGAAGGAATACAGTGTTCTCTGACATGAACGTTCCAGCCGAATCCGTTGTTCATATCATCGAATATACGCTCTTTGCCCCCACGCTTGTTGTAAAATTCGACGATGTCTCTTGTTGATGAGTCATAATCGTTGGTAAGAATGGATCTGTAGGTGTATTCACCTTCCCACAAGTCAAGCTCTCCATCCATGCGCTTTTGTCTCTGAATGACAAGACGATAGCACTTGCCTTCCCATTTCTCAACAAGAATGGAATTGAGTTCAAACTGGATGCCGTTGATTTCCTCCGTCTTCCATCCCTCAGTGAAAACAAGTCATCGTAGAGCGAACTGCATCTGTTGGCGCGGATGTAGAAGTGCGTGCAATGCTTCTCTATCTCACTGACAATTTCCTTCGAGCACGAACCACAGTCGGCTCTGAAGCGATTCACACGGATGCTGTTGGCTTCCAGTAGGGCAAAGAATCTCTTGTGGGTCTCAGCCTGATAAAAGCGCACATTTGTGTTACCATCGCTGTTCTCGATATAGACTATCTTGTCACCGATAACATATACGCCAGGCCTGTAGCCGAGGAACTTTTTGTAGGTCGGTTTTGCATCATACTTCTCCGTTTCAAGAAACTGATGGTCAAAGTCAACATCGTATTCCTCAATTTCCTTCAACTCGCCTGTAGAAACCAAAGCGTTTATAAGCAATGTGTTGAGTTTGTCTGCAGTATTGAAATCATAGGTCTTGCCTTGGTCGGAAGTATAGGAGATGTTTTCCTGTGTCAGTTCCTTGATGGCTCTGAGGATGGTATCAGAGCTGCATGTACGAAGGGTAGGATGATACGAGAGATGGCGCATCAGTTGTGACGTTACATCTTCCACGCATGAGCCGCCACAGAAATAAACGCTCATCAGCGAACGGACTATCTCGCTGAACTGATATCCGATGATACTGCTGCATCTCTGACCCAGTGTTGAGTCGATAACGGGTGAAAGCATGGAGTCAAATTTCTCCATGATTGAAAAAATTCCTCCAAAAGGTGTGAGTTTCTCAGATTTAATTTGTATTTTTTGCCATGTCATATTAGAGTTTTGCTTGTTTTCTAATTGCAACACTAAGATAAGTGAAAAATCTGACGTGGCAAAATCCTGAGCAACTTTTTGTTGCTCAGGAACTTATAAATAAAGTTAAATTATAGTGTTGCGTTCGGTCTGAATACTTTTAATGACCGTGAGTGGGGATATGGTGATTCTGATCCGAAAACATTTAATCCTGCGAAGCTGGATTGCGAACAGTGGGTGAAGACTTTTGTTGCTGCCGGTATGAAAGGGGTAATTCTTACAGCCAAACATCATGACGGTTTTGCCTGTGGCCGACGGGACTGACTGAATATTGTATTCGGAATACTCCTTATAAAGATGGGAAAGGGGATATTGTCCGTGAGTTGTCGGAGGCATGTAAAAAGTATGGCATTAAATTCGCTGTTTATCTTTCTCCATGGGATAGAAATCAGGCTATTTATGGCACACCGGAATATGTGGACTATTTCTATAAACAACTGCATGAACTGTTGACTAATTATGGTGCGGTGTTTGAAATTTGGTTTGACGGAGCCAATGGCGGTGATGGTTGGTATGGTGGTGCGAAAGATTCACGTACTATCGACCGGAAGACTTATTATCAGTATGACCGCGCTTATGAAATGATTGATAAATATCAGCCTCAGGCAGTTGTCTTCTCCGATGGAGGTCCCGGTTGCCGTTGGGTGGGAAACGAGAACGGATTTGCAGGAGCCACTAACTGGTCATTCTTGCGTGCCGGAGAGGTTTATCCCGGTTATCCTAAATATAGAGAATTGCAATACGGTCATGCTGACGGTAATCAATGGGTGGCAGCAGAGTGTGATGTTTCCATTCGTCCGGGATGGTTCTATCATCCGGAGGAAGATAATCGTGTGAAGACAGTAGAACAGCTGACAGACCTCTACTATCGCAGTGTGGGTCACAATGCAACTTTGCTGTTGAATTTTCCGGTAGACAGAAATGGATTGATTCATCCGGTTGACTCTGCTAATGCAGTGGATTTCCATAAAAATATTCAGAAGCAATTGGCACATAATCTTTTGTCGGGTGTCGTTGCTGAGGTTTCTGACGAGAGAGGAGGGAAATATACAGCTAAGGCCATGACGGATAATGATTACGATACTTATTGGGCTACCAATGATGGTGTGGTGTCGGCAACCGTAGAGTTTGATTTGCCGCAACAGGAGAAGGTGAACCGCATGATGCTGCAAGAATATATTCCTTTGGGACAGCGTGTGAAATCTTTTGTTGTGGAATATAATAAGGATGGTCAATGGTTGCCGGTGAAGTTGAATGAAGAAACGACAACAGTGGGATATAAACGTTTGCTCCGTTTTGAGACAGTAACAACCGATAAGCTTCGTGTGAACTTTACGGATGCCCGTGCTTGTCTCTGTATTAATAATGTAGAAGCCTATTATGCCGGAGAGACTGCTGATGTATCGTTTGACAATACAGTTGCGGATATAAAGAGTTATCCTTTTACATTAGTCGGTGTAGATGAGGCGGAAGCTAAGAAGTGTGCAGATAAGGATGATACTACAACGTGTTTTGTAGATGGTAACACGGTAGTTGTTGACTTGGGAGAGGAACAGACTGTTGCTTCTTTCCATTATCTGCCCGACCAAAGTGAATATAATAAAGGTTTAATTTCCGGTTATGAGATATCTGTAGGTACGGATGCCAATGCAATAAATAATGTGGTAACTAAAGGCGAGTTCTCTAATATCAAGCATAATCCGATATTGCAATCGGTTTATTTCACCCCTGTAAAGGCACGTTATGTAATGCTGAAAGCAGTGAAGATGGTGAATGAAGGCGAGACAATGGGATTTGCAGAGATTGGTATCAGATAAGATTGTTCTTTAATTGTTGATGGAAGACAGTAACACCGCAGGGGGAAGAAAAACTTCTGCCTCTGCGGTGGTTATGCTATAATAAACGGTATATTCCTCCGGCAAGTACCCGTAGTACCCCTTTCATCTCTAGTTCAAAGAGCAGGGCGCTCATTCGGTTGACAGGAATATTGGTATCTACCACCAATGTGTTGATTTGCAACCCGTCGGGTCTGCTTTTCAATAGCCCTACCACCTTTTCTTCTTCTTCGCTTAAGTCGGGAAACAGTTCTCGTTGCCGGGGTGTGGATGATGTTTTTCTTTATCTTCACTCCATCCCATGGTTTCTACAAAATCTTTGGCTGATAAGATTAGGGCAGCCTGATTGCTTTTTATCAGTTGGTTGCATCCGGCGGAGAATTCATCATTTATCCGTCCGGGAAAGGCGAAACAATCCCGATGATAACTTCCGGCAACGCCGGCTGTAATCAGTGCGCCTCCTTTGTCGGCAGACTCAACAACAATAGTGGCATCGCTCATCCCTGCCACGATGCGGTTTCGCCTGACAAAGTTCTGTCGGTCGGGGTTTGTCCCACTCATAAACTCAGTTAACAGTCCTCCCTGTTTCAGCATTTCTATTGCCGTTTTACGATGAGCAGAAGGATAAATGCGGTCCAGACCATGTGCCAATACTCCAATTGTATTGAGGTGGTTTGCCAATGCAGCGCGGTGAGCATGAATATCTATGCCGTAGGCCAATCCGCTGACGACAAGTACTTCCGGGAGCATTGCGGCTAATTCTTCCAAGAATCGGATACAGATATCCTGACCGTAGGCAGTGGCATGGCGTGTACCCACGATATTGATTATTTTCAAAGCATTCAGATCAGCGTTTCCCCGATAGTAGAGCACAAGGGGAGCGTCATCACATTCACGCAGCCGTGAAGGATAGTCCTCATCGGTCAGTGTCAGACAACGGATGCGGTTCGTTTCGGTAAAAAGAAGCTCTTCTTCGGCACGACGGAACGCTTCAGGACAATCCAAAGCTTTTATCTGTTTGGGAGAAATACCGGGAACCAGTTCGCAAAGGTCTTTCCGGTTGCGGAATACGGCAGTGGCACTTCCCAATGCGTCGACCAATTTATGGATGCCGATTAGCCCCAGGCCCGGAATGCGGGTCAGGGCTATGGAATATAGTTGTTCGTCTTTCATTGTTTGTTCAGATAGGGTGCGAAAGTCTCGTCAAACAGAGCACTGTCACCCAATCTGCCGTTTACTACACAAACCGATTCTACGGTTGCTTTGATGGCTACCTTCATGTCGGGTAGGCGGAAAATGTCTTGGTAGAATACATACTTGATGCCTTCCTTCTTAAGGTAGAGTTTAGATACGAACTCGTCTCCACTCTTCAGTGGGGTTTTGAAAGCCATGGTGAGGCGAGCCACTACCGGATCCACTCCTTCTTCGTGCAGTTTGGCAAAGCTGATACCTACCGAAGTGAGGAACTCGTGGCGGGTATGTTCCAGATAATGTTGGTAATTGGCATTATTCACAATTCCCTGCAGGTCGCATTCATAGTCGCGTACCTTCATTTTTAATTCATAAATATACTTTTCCATATAGCAAAGGTAAGGAAAATTATGTTTCTTTGCAGTGAAACAAGAATAAAGATATGATGAAACTGTATGCTTCCCCGTTACAGGGCTTCACTGAAGCCCCGTGGCGCAATATCCACCATGAGCTATTCGGTGGCATTGACGCTTATTACACCCCTTTTTGTACGCGTGAGAAAGGGGAGTTCCGAAACAAGGATATCCGAGACATTGAAAAGGAAAACAACAAGGTGACTTGTTTGATTCCGCAGTTGATAGCTTCTACGCCGGCAGAGTTGGAAAAGCTGGTCGGTTTGTTTTTGGAACGCGGATATCGTGAAGCGGACATCAACATGGGTTGTCCGTTTCCGCTGCTTACCATGCGGCACAAGGGCTCCGGTATTTTGCCTTATCCGTCAGAGGTTAAAGTGCTTCTGAATGAGCTGGCACATTATCCTGAAATGAAATTCTCAGTCAAGATGAGGCTTGGATGGGAATATTATGATGAGTGGAGACAGGTGCTTCCGTTGCTGAATGCGGTACCTCTTACACGGATTATATTGCATCCGCGCATAGGTCGGCAGCAATATAAAGGTATGGTATATAAGAAAGAACTGAGACTGTTTGCCGAGATGTGCCAGCATCCGCTGGTTTATAACGGTGATTTGCATACACCGGATGATATCCGGCGAATCGAAGAGGAGTATCCCGACTTGGATGGAGTGATGATAGGGCGCGGTTTGTTAGCCAATCCTGCGCTTGCCATGGAATATCGGGAAGGCATTGTTCTTCCGCGTGAAGAATTATATGCCAAGGTAAATGTTTTCCATAACCGTCTGTTTTACCATTACGAGTCTTACCTGCAAGGGGGTACACAACTTTTGAGCAAAATAAAGCCTTATTGGGAATATCTTCTGCCCGACATGGATAAAAAGCTGAAGAAGGCTATTCTGAAGGCTTCTCATGTAGATAAGTATCTTGAAGCAGTCGGCATTGCTTTGATGTCTAAAAACATACTATAAGAATTCTTTCGAAAAGTCGGTTTATCGGGAATTTGTACTACTTTTGTAGCATATCAACTTAATAAAAAAACTATGATTAACAGATTTGTATTAAACGAAGTGTCTTATTTCGGACCGGGCGCGCGTGAAGTGTTGCCACAAGAGATTAACCGTCTTGGTTTGCACAAAGCATTTGTATCTACAGACAAGGATTTGCTGAAATTCGGTGTTGCCGACAAGGTATTGAAGGTATTGGAGAAGGCAGGCATTCCATACGAAATATTCAGTGAAATCAAACCGAATCCTACTGTCGCCAATGTGAAAGCGGGAGTGGAGGCATTTGCCAGATCGGGTGCAGATTTTATTCTGGCCATCGGTGGCGGTTCGTCCATCGATACTTCCAAGGCGATCGGTATCATTACTAACAATCCTGAATTCAGCGATGTTGTTTCGTTGGAAGGTGTGGCTCCTACTAAAAAGAAGTCGGTTCCTATCATTGCACTGCCCACCACGGCCGGTACTGCTGCCGAGGTGACTATCAACTATGTCATTACAGATGAAGAGAATCATAAAAAGATGGTATGCGTTGACCCCAATGATATTCCTGCCATCGCCATAGTCGATGCAGAGCTGATGTATACGCTGCCTAAAGGATTAACAGCTTCTACCGGACTGGATGCTCTGACTCACGCCATCGAAGGCTTGATAACTAAAGGTGCATGGGAAATGAGTGATATGTTTGAGATTAAAGCAATCGAAATGATTGCCCGTCATTTGGAAACAGCCGTGTCCGACCCCACGAATGCTGAGACGCGTAACGGCATGGCGGTAGCGCAATACATTGCAGGTATGGCGTTCTCGAATGTCGGTTTGGGTGTTGTGCATGGCATGGCTCATCCGTTGGGTGCTATTTTCGATATTCCTCATGGTGTGGCAAATGCCTTGTTATTGCCTGTTATTATGGAATTCAATGCTCCGGCTGCTTTGCCTAAATATGTCGATATTGCGAAAGCAATGAATGTTTATAAAGATGGAATGAGCCGGGAAGAGGCTGCAAAAGCAGCTGTTGATGCAGTCAAGACTCTGTCTGTCAAGGTCGGCATCCCCCAACACTTGTCGGAACTCGGTATAAAAGAAGAAGATTTGCCTCGTTTGGCTGCTTCTGCCATTGCAGATGTTTGTACTCCGGGCAATCCGCGTGAGGTGACGGAAGAAATAATTCTGGAATTGTATAAGAAGGCCTTCTAAAGGCGGTTTCGGCAGTTGTTGTTTTATGGAATAATTTAAGAGGGGCATCTTGTGAGGATGTCCTCTCTTTTTTATGCTTTTCTTTTTCCTTATTTGATTAAATCTTCTTTTTATCATTCATATCGGGATAGGAGCATTACCTTTAGTTTCTTTTCAGATACTCATATCCAATCCTGCAATACAGGCATTTCTTTTTGTCACAATATTCCTTTTTTAGTTGTATCAGTGCCTGACTATCCGATGCATTGGCTGCTTTTATTCCACATTGTTCCCACATGCGGGTAATATAGTTATATTCTGCCTTCAGTTCCTCTAGAAAAGCACCGGCACGTGCACAATACTCTTCTTTTCCTTTGTGTACTCCGTAACTGTATAGAAAAGTTGCTACTGTATTGATTATAAGTAAGTCAAGAGAAGAATTACTTAATGTTTTTGGTCGGGAAGGCGAAGGGTGTTCGAAAGTATAGTGATTTACCCAATATGCTGAAGTACCTCCTTTTAGGATTTCATGCACTTTGGTTACTGTTTCCGCTTCCATGATGCGCGAAAGCAGTCCGTAAGAGCGGTGATACAGCACTGCCAGTTGTGCTATTCGTATATGGGGGAAATTGGTGGGGCGCAGACGCAGGAAGCGCCATTGAGAAACATCCATCGGGGTGAGTCCGAATTTATGCGAAAGGTATTCGTATTCCTTTTTCAAACGTAAATAATACTCGTCGCCGGCCGTTCCTTGAAGCAGTCCTGCCTGTCCGAAGAAAAAGGCCTCTATTTGAAATAACTCATCCCGATGCTTGTCTACTGCCCGTAAAGGAATCCGGTTTGCCCAAGTCTCAAAAGCATCTCCGTTGAGGCCAAAGCCGAAATTGCGTGCCAAAGTAATGAAAAAGGCATCTTCCCAATTGCTGTTGCAACGTTTGAGCCGTTCCGATAGTTGCGAGGCTTTCTGTTCGAAACGTTCCAGTTGTAGGGCAGACATCCAGGAGTGTATCGTAAAAATAGAAAGGGTGGGGATGATGCGGTAGCAAGGCGGATAGCTTTCTGTTTCAACCAGTTCGTGATAGTTCCGGCAAACATAGTCGGGGCAGGTGAGTATCAATTGAGGAATAGGCTCGCCGTTGGTACGGTGCACATCAATATCCGCATCTGATGTAATATGCAGAATAACGGAGTCGTATGTCGCATCTGTATGGTGTCCGTGTTTTAACCAATCCGAAGAACGTTCATGTATCTCCACATTGCCTATCCATAAAATGCCGTTCAGTTTGACTTTTGCATTAAAAAAATCGGGACCGGCATTTGTGTTTGCCAGTCCCGTATCTATGATTTCAACCTTTTGGCCAGTTGTGGTTTTTAGTTCCTGAAGCGGAAATATCTTGTGTTTCCAAATGTAATGTAGTAGTTGTTCCATGTTAATGAGGTGTAAATGTTAGGCAAATGTAATGGTTTACAGTGAAAAAAGCTATCTTTGTAGCAAAAATATATAGACATACAATGAAAATAGCATTAATTGGATACGGAAAGATGGGTAAGGAAATCGAAAAGATTGCCATTGCCCGCGGACATGAGATTGTGAGTATTATAGATATTAATAATCAGGAAGATTTTAACTCCGAAGCTTTCAAATCGGCGGATGTGGCTATTGAGTTCACTAATCCTACAGTGGCATACGATAATTATATGAAGACTTTTGCAGCAGGGGTGAAGTTGGTATCGGGCAGTACCGGATGGATGGATCGCCACGGTGAAGAGGTGAAAAGGCTTTGTACCGAGGGAGGAAAGACTTTGTTCTGGTCGTCCAATTTTAGTCTGGGAGTAGCTATTTTCTCGGCTGTCAACAAGTATTTGGCTAAAATTATGAACAACTTCCCGGCTTATGATGTCTCTATGGTGGAAACGCACCACATTCATAAGGTGGATGCACCGAGCGGAACAGCGATTACTCTTGCAGAAGGTATTTTGGAGAATCTCGACCGCAAGGATAAATGGGTGAAGGGAACTTTGGTGGCACCGGATGGCAGCGTGTCGGGCAATACGGTTTATGCTCCTGATGAGCTTCCCGTCAGCTCTGTTCGCGAAGGTGAAGTGCCGGGTATTCATACTATTCGTTATGATTCGGAGGCAGACAGTATTTCGATTACCCATGATGCAAAGAATCGTAAAGGATTTGCTTTGGGTGCAGTTTTGGCTGCCGAATATACGGCTCAGCACGAAGGATTTTTAGGCATGAATGATTTATTTCAATTTTAGAATATGATAAAAGCAACACGTGCACAATGGATTAAGTTTGTCATTGTATTGGTACTTTGGCTGGTGTTTCTCGTTTGGCTGAAAAGCTGGCTGGGACTGGTGGTAGTGCCGTTTATCTTCGATGCATATATTACGAAGAAGATTCCTTGGACCTGGTGGAGAAAGTCAAAGAACCCCACTGTGGTGACCGTGATGGGGTGGGTAGATGCTATCGTTTTTGCTTTGGTGGCAGTTTACTTCGTGAATTTGTATTTCTTCCAGAATTATGTGATTCCTTCTTCTTCACTGGAAAAGTCATTACTGGTGGGTGATTATCTGTTTGTCAGCAAGTTGAGTTATGGTCCCCGCGTACCGCAGACTCCGTTGCACATGCCGCTGGCACAGCATACATTGCCTGTTTTCAATTGCAAGTCTTATTTGGAATTTCCTCAATGGGACTATAAGCGTGTAAAAGGTCTGGGGGATGTGCAGTTGAATGATATTGTGGTGTTTAATTTCCCTGCCGGAGATACGGTGATGGCAAATGTGCCCAATGATGATATTTATCGTGTGAGCTATCAGGCCGGTAAAGAACTGACTAAACCGGTGGATATGACCGGAATGACTCCCGAACAGCAGCGGATGGTGTTTGATTATTATTATCAGGCAGGCCGTAAATATATCGATGAGAATGCCGGTACTTATGGCGAAGTGATTGCCCGCCCCGTAGACCGTCGCGAGAACTATGTAAAGCGGTGTGTGGGACTTCCCGGACAAACGCTTGAAATAAAAGACCGTGTTGTCTATCTGGATGGGAAGGCAAATAAAGAACCTGATAACGTGCAATATCGCTATCTGGTGAAGGTGCATAAAGCCATACCGGATGATTTGGCACACGAGCTGGGTATCAGCCACGAGGATTTGGCTTATTATTATCCGGAGGCTTCGGCTTATAATATTCCTTTGACAGAGAAGGCAAAAGCCGGTTTATTGGCACGTAAGGATATAGTGGCCGGTATCGAGAATGTTCCGGGTGATGATGCGGGAGGCCTGTATCCGCTGAATAAACTGACCGGTTGGACTACCGATAATTATGGTCCTTTGTGGATTCCGAAGAAGGGTGAGACAATCCGACTGACATTGGATAATCTGCCGGTTTATGAACGTCCCATCCATGCATACGAGGGCAATGACCTGAAAGTGAAAGATGGAAAGATTTACATCAACGGAAAGGAAACAAACGAATATACATTCAAGATGAACTATTACTGGATGATGGGTGATAATCGTCATAACTCCGCCGATTCCCGTTTCTGGGGATTTGTGCCCGAGGATCATGTGGTGGGAAAACCTATCTTTATCTGGTTGTCTCTTGACCCCGACCGCGGTTGGCTGGACGGCAAGATACGCTGGAACAGATTGTTCTCTTTTGTAGATAATATTAAATAGTGCACATTCCCCGTGTCTCAATATGGATAAAGGCAATGCTTACGGCAGTCGTTTTGGTGCTGCTGATAAAGACATTCGCTTTCACCTCCTGCACCATTCCTTCTACCGGCATGGAAAACAGCCTCCATCAGGGCGAGAGGGTTTTGGTGAATAAATGGAGTTACGGGTTTCGTGTGCCTTTTTCCACTTGGCGATGGTTGGAAAAACCGGTCGGGAAAGGGGATATCGTGTTATTCAATAATCCCAGCCCGCGCTCTTTGCAGACAATGGTTGGTAACCGCGAGTTGTTTATCAGCCGTTGTGTCGGTATTCCGGGAGATACATTAATGTTGAATGAGGAGTTATTGCTGACGGACGAGCATGTGCTCAGCCCCGACAGCAAGTCTCTTTATGTATATCCGCATACGGCAGAAGATACTGTGTTGCTGGCTATGCAGCAATTGGGTATTACAGGAAATCAGCTGGTAGGGTATATGGATGAAAGGTATATCCGCAGTTTCAGTCACTATGCGTATTATTTGCTTGAGCAGAAGCTGGCAGGAAAAGTGAGTCTGCTTCCCTTGTATCAGAAGGAGGTGAGCAAGAGTCATCCGTTTGTGATTCCGGCCAAAGGCAGATCGGTAAAGGTATATCCGTGGAATGTGACTTTGCTGTGTAATACTATCATGCGGCATGAGGGAAAGCGGGCTTCTGTCAAAGGAGATACTCTGCTGGTGGAGGACAAGCCGGTTTCGGCTTATACATTCGAGAAGAATTATTATTGGATGGCATCCAATAATCCGATAAATCTATGTGACTCGCGTCTTTTCGGGCTGGTACCCGATGATCATTTGATAGGCAAGGCCTGGCGCATCTGGTTTTCCTCACGGAAAGGACGCTTTTTTGAACGAGTACAATAATGGAGAAAATAATATATGTAGGCTCTGCCTATTTAGCTCCGGTAGAATATTATACCAAATTGTTTGCATACGATAAGGTGTATGTGGAGCGTTATGACAACTATGTGAAACAGACTTACCGTAATCGTTGTGTGATTGCAGCAGCCGATGGTCCGTTGGCATTGACTATTCCTACTGAAAAGAGTGACAGTAATAAATGTCTGATGAAAGATGTCCGTATCTCTGATCACGGTAATTGGCGGCATATACATTGGCATGCTTTGGTAGCCGCTTACAAGCATAGTCCTTTCTTTGATTACTATGCCGACGACTTCCGTGTGTTTTATGAGAAGAAATATCCTTTTTATGGGATTTCAATCAGGAATTATGTAGTTTGATATGCCGTTTAATTGATATCGAACCCCAGATGGAAGGAACGGCCGGCTATCGTACCGAATTTGCTGCCGGAGAGGATGATTTTCGTGAAGTTATCCATCCTAAACGTGATTATCGTGTGGCAGATACTGCCTTTATCCCTAAGCCTTACTATCAGGTGTTTAAAGAAAAACACGGCTTTTTGCCGAATTTGAGTATAGCCGACCTTTTTATTTAATATGGGGCCGGAGAGTTTACTCGTTTTGCGAGATAGTATAGAACCATTAAACTTATAATATCATGAATAATTTATTTAGTGTAAAAGATCAGGTGGTAGTTATCACCGGTGGAACAGGTGTATTAGGGAAGGCCATCGCTGCGCACTTGGCTGCTGAAGGAGCAAAGGTAGTGATTCTGGGCCGTAAGGCAGAAGTGGGCAATGCCATTGTGGAAAATATCAAAGCAAAAGGTGGGGAAGCCATGTTCCTGGTGACTAATGTGCTGGATGAGGCTGTCTTGAAACAAAATCTGGAAGATATTTTGGCTAAGTATGGCCGTGTGGATGCGCTGTTGAATGCTGCCGGAGGAAATATGCCGGGGGCAACTATTGCTCCTACAGGTACTTTCTTTGATTTGAAGGTGGATGAGTTTCAGAAAGTGCTGAACCTGAATCTGACAGGTACAGTACTGCCCACTCAGGTATTTTTGAAACCGATGGTGGAACAGAAAAAAGGTGCTATCGTAAACTTCTCATCTATGGCTGCCTTTCGTCCGATGACTCGTGTGTGCGGTTATGCGGCTGCCAAGGCGGGTATTTCCAATTTTACTGCATTCATGGCGCATGAGGTGGCAACAAAATTCGGTGAAGGTATTCGTGTCAATGCCATTGCTCCGGGTTTCTTCCTGACCGAACAGAACCGTGCTTTGCTGACTAACGAAGACGGAAGCTACACAGAGCGTGGAAATGATGTGATTCGCCAGACTCCGTTTAAACGCTTCGGTCGTGCGGAAGAGTTGTGTGGAACAATACAATATTTGATTAGTGAAGCTTCGTCTTTTGTAACCGGTACGGTGGCAGTAGTAGACGGCGGATTTAATATTTTTGCAATGTAATATTTGATTGGTTATGATACTATGTGAACAAACATGGCGCTGGTACGGCCCGAATGATCCTGTATCTTTATGGGACATCAAACAGACCGGTGCAACCGGTATTGTTACTGCCTTGCATCATATTCCCAATGGGGAAGTGTGGACGGTAGAGGAAATCATGAAGCGCAAAAAAATGATAGAAGAGGTGGGGCTGACTTGGAGTGTCGTTGAGAGCGTGCCCGTACACGAGTATATTAAAACTCAGACAGGAGACTATCTGAAGTATATAGAGAACTATAAACAGAGTTTACGTAATCTGGCAGAATGCGGCATTATGGTTGTTACTTATAATTTCATGCCGGTACTCGACTGGACACGCACCGATCTTGCTTATACTTTGCCCGACGGCTCGAAGGCTTTGCGGTTTGAACGGGCTGCGTTTGTGGCTTTTGATTTGTTTATTTTGAAGCGTCCCGGTGCAGAGAAAGAATATTCGGCAGAGGAAAGGGAAAAGGCTAAGGCTCGTTTTGCCCAAATGGATGCGGAAGAAATCCATCGTTTAACCCGGAATATGATTGCCGGTTTGCCGGGATCTGAAGAGAGCTTTACATTGGAGCAGTTCCAGCAAGAGTTAGACCGCTATAAAGATATTGATGCGGAAAAGCTTCGCAAGAACCTTATTTTCTTTCTGAAAGAAATTTGTCCGGTGGCAGATGAGGTCGGAGTGAAATTGGTTATCCACCCGGATGATCCGCCACAGCCGATTCTTGGCTTGCCTCGTATCATGAGCACGGAAGAGGATTTTGAGAAGTTGGTTGAAGCAGTTCCTAATCCGTCTAACGGTCTGTGTCTGTGTACGGGCTCATTGGGTGTGTCTGCACGCAATGATTTGGCAGGAATGATGACACGTTGGGGTGACCGTATCAACTTTGTGCATTTCCGCAGTACTCAGCGTGACGCGGAAGGAAATTTCTATGAGGCCAACCACTTGGAGGGTGATGTGGATATGTATCATGTGATGAAAAACCTGTTGTTATTGCAACAGCGACGTGGTGTGTCTATTCCGATGCGCCCGGATCATGGTCATCAGATGATAGATGATTTAAAGAAAAAGACTAATCCGGGATATTCCTGCCTGGGTCGTATGCGCGGTCTTTCCGAGCTTCGCGGACTGGAAAAGGGGATTGCCATGAGTATGGAAGAGGGCAAATAAACGGTCTGTTTTCAGGTATTAAAAACGCGGACGTATGCATGGAATTATACATACGTCCGCGTAGGCTTATACATACGTTCGTGTAAGCCTGCACGTACGTCCGCGTGAGCTCACACGTACGTACGTGTGGAATGAGGGTTTAACGGAGGGTTTTTAACTCTCCGTTTTCCATTGCAATCTTGTAAGTTTTGCCTTTTGAGGTCTTGAAGGTGAGCGTCTTGTCGCCGTATCTCACATGGCAGGGAGCACCTGCTTTAGACAGGATAGTGGCTTCTTTCAGGCTACCGTTTTCCCATGTTATGTCGACTTCAAAATTACCTTTTGCACATAATCCTTCTACAGCACCGTTTTTCCAAGCATCGGGAAGTGCGGGCAATAACTGAATGAATCCCATGTGGCTCTGCAGCAACATTTCGGTAATGCCTGCCGTGCCTCCAAAGTTTCCATCAATTTGGAAGGGTGGGTGAGTGTCCCATAAGTTATTCATTGTTCCGTTTTTCAGTAAGTTGCCGAAGAGCTTGTATGCATGGTTCCCGTCTTGCAGACGTGCCCATTGGTTTAATTTCCATCCCATGCTCCAACCGGTCGCGCCGTCACCTCTGTGTTCCAATACTACTTTGGCGGCTTGTGCCAATTCGGGAGTCGTGACAGGAGAGACTGTATGCCCCGGATGCAGGCCGAACAGATGGTTTACATGGCGGTGTTCGTCTTTGGGGTCATCAATATCTACCGACCACTCCATGAGTTGACCGTAACGACCCACTTGATAGGGAACCAGATTGTCCAATACGTGTTGCCACTGTTTACGTTCTTTAGCGTCTACTCCCAATACTTTGCTGGCATCGATGGCATCCAGCAGAATTTCGCGAATGACGGCATGTACGAAGGTGGCTCCCTGATCTACCGGTCCGTGTTCGGGAGAGGTGGATGGGGCGGCTGTGTAAGTGCCGTCAGGGCGATGCCACAGGTAGTCTACGGCAAAGTTGGCACTGCTTTTAATCAGGTCATACCCTGTTTCTTTCAGGAATTTTTTGTCGCGTGTGTAGTCATAGTAATCCCATATGTGAGTAGCTAGCCATGGTCCTGCCATGGGATTGAAATTCCATGACATATCTTCGTCTGTCAGCGGAGAAGTAAATCCGAAGATATTGCCGGAGATGGATGCTGTCCAGCCACGTGCACCGAAGTATGCCCGGGCTGTTTTTTCTCCCGGTTTTACCAATGTGCGAATAAAATCGATTAATGGCCATGCACATTCGCCTAGATTAGTGGAACAAACAGGCCAATAGTTCATCTGGATATTGATATTGTTATGGTAATCCACGTGCCATGGACCGTCCACACCATTGGCCCACATACCCTGAAGGTTGGCGGGAAGGTTGCCGGGACGGGAACTGGCTATCAGCAGGTAACGGCCGAACTGATAATAAATTTCTTCCAGTTTATAGTCGGGATTGCCTTTACGGTAACGGGCCAGACGTTGGTAGGTGGGCAGATCGGTAACTGCCGGATACTGTAACGTCATGGGGGCATGAGGGTTTAGTGTCAGTTTTACCCGGTTAAACAGGTTAGTATAGTCAGCCTTGTGGCGTTCGCACAACTCATTATAGCTTTTGCCGGCGGCAGTATTCATCATGGCAAGAGTGGTCTGTTCCGGGTATGCACCTACGTATGTTTTCGGGTCTTTAAAGTCCGGGTCAAAGTTCAATTTGTAGTCGGTGTCAGCTGTTAAGAGAAAAATGACTTCATCTGCTCCTTGTGCAATGAGTTTCCCGTCAGTGGCAGTCAGGTTTCCTCCTTTATGGATGGCACGGATGCGAAGGGCAAACTTCATTTGATTGTTTTTCAAACGTCCGGTATAAAGCAGGCTGTTATTTCCGTCCGCTTTTATGGTGCCTGTTGCTTCGGGGTTTGCTCCGTAACTGAATACAAGATTCTGCATACCCGGTTTGTCGGCTGTAAACTTAATAACCATAACACTGTCGGGGTAGGATGCAAAATATTTACGCTCATAGTTTACACCGTCTTTACGGAAGCTTACAACAGCGAGAGCGGAATCCAGAGAGAGGGCGCGTTTGTAGTTTGTCATGCCTATCTCGCTCAGTCCTGTTTCAATGTATGCTTCTCCCAAACTGGTGTAAGAACCGAAACGGAACGGAGTTTCGCGGCTGGGTTCGTAATCTGCCAGTCCGTTGAAATTGCGGCGGGTAAGCTCTTCTGCTTTTTTTTGATTCCCTTCAACAAATGCTTGTCGTATTTCAGGCAATAGGTGAGCTGATTCCTTGTTGACATTCCAATAATAGTCAGCTCCTTTCTCTGTGTTCGGACCACCGCGCCATAGAGTCTTTTCATTCAGTGTAATACGCTCGGCAGCTACCGAGCCCAATATATTTCCTCCCAGACTTCCGTTTCCGATTGGCAAAGAGTTACTTTCCCATGATTTGTCGGCAGTCGGGGCATACCAAGAAGCACGTCCGTCCAGATTATTGGGCTTGTCAAACCAAATGCTCAGCCCTTTTGTGTAATCAATACTTTGTGCATGCATAGAGGCAGCCAGTAAAGTACTGATAAGGCATAAATGAAGCTTTTTCATGTCATTATGATATTAGTTAGGTTTTATTTTGCAAAGATACGATTTTCTATGAGTATACAAGTGTAGAAAGGTATTCTTCGGTAAACATTTCATTGGCTATTTCCAGTAATTGCTCTGCAGTCAGGGCTTCTATACGTTTAAAGACTTCTCCCGGACCTTCAAATTTGCCGTAATGCAGAAATGCTTTTCCCATATCGAGTGCATTGTTTTCAAAGTTGTCACTTGCCACACCGATTTGTCCGATAATCTGTTTCTTGGCGGCAGTCAGTTGGGCACCGGTCAGTTTATTGTCACGTAGCTTTTTCAGTTCTTTGTGTACCAGTCGGATGCAATGGTCCACGTCTTCTGTGTCAGTTCCGAAATAGATGCAGAATACACCCGTATCGGTATAAGAAGTCAGGTTGGCCTCTACATTATATACCAGTCCGCGGCGTTCACGGAGTGCCAGGTTCAGGCGGCTGTTCATACCGGGTCCTCCCAATATATTATTGAGCAGATAGAGTCCGGTTCGTTTTTCATCGTATGCATGATATCCCCGGCTGCCTATCATGACATGTGCCTGGTGGGTGTCTTTGTTGATGGTCAGTGTCTGTGGAATATAGGTAAAGGGAGCGATACGCTGACGGTCTGTTTCGCTCAGCGATATATCGCTTACAGCTTTTCTACTGTCCGGATTACCTTCTTGAAATCGATATTGCCTTGCACAAAAAAGACCATGTTGGTTGTTTTGTAGAAGCGTGCTGTAAACTCCAACGCATTTCGGCTGGTAAATTGTCTCAAGAGTTCCGGTTTTCCCAGAATATTTCTTCCTAAGGGGTGATTGGGGAATATCAGTTCTTCAAAGTCATCAAAGATAAGTTCGGAAGGACTATCTTCATAACTTTGGATTTCATCGATAATCACTTCTACTTCCTTGTCTATCTCATGTTGGGGGAAAGTACTGTGGAACACAATATCTGCCAGCAGTTCTACTGCACGCGGAAAGTGTTCTGCCAGAAAAGCGCTGTAAATTACTGTTTCTTCTTTATTGGTATAGGCATTGAGGTCTCCGCCCACATTTTCCATACGGTTCAGTATATGCCAGGCGTGTCTTTTCTCTGTACCTTTAAAGATAAGGTGTTCTACAAAATGCGCCATTCCTTGCTCTTGTTCATATTCATCACGTGTTCCGGCATCTACCGCAAAACCGCAATAGGCTACTTTAGAGAGGTTGGGTGCATGAATAATACGCAGCCCGTTTGACAAAGTGAAAGTATTATAGGACATTGTTTTTTAGTTCAATTCTGTTTCGGTGGACAAAAATACAACAAAAGTTATTGTTGTTCTTCAAAAAATGCAGATATTTGTATTCAATAACAGAATTCAAGAGAATGGATAAGATTGCTATTTTTTGTTCTGCGTCTGATAATATAGACCCTGTTTACTTCGATAAAGCGCGTGAACTGGGAACTTGGATGGGACAAAACGGAAAGACCTTGATATATGGCGGAGCCAATATCGGCTTGATGGAATGTGTTGCCCGTGCTGCCAAAGAAAACGGAAGTATGGTGATGGGCGTGGTTCCTACCAAACTGGAAGAACGCGGAAGGGTGAGCGATTTGTTGGATGTTACCTTTCGTACAGACAATCTGAGCGACCGCAAAGATGTTATGTTGCACGAAGCGGATGTAGTGGTGGCACTGCCGGGCGGAGTGGGTACTTTGGACGAAATATTTCATGTGATGGCTGCAGCCACATTGGATTATCACCATAAAAAGTCATATTTTACAATATCAATGGATTCTGGAATGGCATTGTGGAATTTCTGAAAGGACTGGAAACGCAGCATTTTGCACATCATCCGCTGAACAGTTATTATGCCGTGGCGGATAACCGGGAAGAACTAACCGAACTATTAAAATAAATATCTCTGTTACTTATGATGACATCTATACACGAATTGTTGAAGAAAGAGGCGGAAGCCGTATTAAATATTCCGGTTTCGGATGCTTATGAGAAGGCTGTAGCTCTGATTGTTGAGCAAGTACATAACAAAAGGGGTAAACTGGTGACTACCGGAATGGGAAAAGCCGGACAGATAGCCATGAATATTGCTACCACATTTTGTTCGACCGGCATTCCGGCAGTATTTCTGCATCCCAGCGAAGCACAACACGGAGACTTGGGCATATTGCAGGAGAATGATTTGTTGTTGTTGATTTCTAATTCCGGTAAGACCCGCGAAATAGTGGAACTCACACAATTGGCTCATACGTTGAACCCAACGCTGAAATATATTGTTATCACGGGAAATGCGGATAGTCCGTTGGCTCGTGAGTCTGATATTTGTTTATGCACCGGACATCCCGATGAAGTCTGTGCATTGGGTATGACTCCCACCACTTCTACTACCGTGATGACGGTGATTGGAGATATCCTGGTAGTGGAAACCATGAAACGTACCGGTTTTACCATTGAGGAATATAGCAAACGTCATCATGGAGGATATTTGGGAGAACGTTCGCGCGAGTTGAGTAAATAACCAATCTCCTTTGGGATGAAAATATTCAGGCTGTTATCTCTGCTGCTGGTTGTATTATTGGCTTCTTGTCTGAATAAGAAGAAGTCGGCAGATACCGGTATGCCGGGAAATGAATCTCGGTATGTGGTGTTGGCTTATGTTACTTCATGGGGAATAAGTACTCCCGAAACATCGTGCCTGACTCATATCAATTATGCTTTTGGGCATGTGGCGGATGATAACAAGGGAATACGGATAGATAACGAGCCTCGCCTGCAGATGATAGTGGGTTTGAAAAAGGAAAAACCTTCTTTAAAGGTCTTATTGTCTGTGGGAGGCTGGGGTAGTAGCCGTTTCAGTGAAATGGCGGCCAATGACAGTACTCGTACTGCTTTTGCTGCCGATTGCAGAAGGGTGATTGATAAATTTGGATTGGATGGTATTGATATTGACTGGGAGTATCCGGGTAGTGGAACGGCCGGCATATCTTTTTCTTCTGCCGATAAGGAGAATTTTACTCTTTTGATGCGTGATGTCCGGCAGGCTGTCGGGAAGGACAAACTTCTGACGATAGCGACTGCTGCCACCGGGCGTTATTATGATTTTAGAGCTATCGAACCGTATGTGGATTATGTAAATATTATGGCCTATGATATGGAAGAGGCGCCTTTTCATCATGCTGCCTTGCATTGTTCGGACATGACGGAGGAATGGTCATGTGAGAAGGCAGTGGCCGGGCATATTGCCGGTGGTTTTCCGGTACAGCGTCTGGTATTGGGGATTCCTTTCTATGGACATGGAACCAACGAGGCGCCTGGGTCTTTGGATTATCGCCATATCATATCTATCGACAGTCTGTATAGTCGCTGGGATAGTGTGGCACAAGTTCCTTATTTGGTTAATTCCAAAGGAACAGTCGTCGTGAATTATGAAAATGCCCAATCCATCGAGCTTAAATGTCGCTTTCTGCACCGGCAAGGTATGCTGGGAGCTATGTACTGGGATTATGATAGCGACGATGAAATGGGCACTTTACGACACGCTGTTTATCGCGGGGTTATGCAACTTCCTTGATTCTTATTTTTGTCTATTAGCTCTGTAAAGCGGATAAGCCGCTTGGAGAATCTTGTTCTTCAGCAAGGCCGGATAGTCGGGGTGTGCAGCAAAGAATGCTTCTACTTCACGATACGCTTCGGTACTCCGATGCTGGTAGAGCAATGCATTTACCCAGTTTTTGGGGAAGAAAATATCTCCGGTACGTTGTACATCCAACAAAGCTTCCAATGCCGGGCGGATATATTTTATCGAATAACTTTCTCTGGCAGGATGGTTCAGATAACTTAATACGGTGGCAGTCCAAGGCTCTATTCTACGATTTTCTGCTAACATTAAAGACCGGAATAAAGCATCAAGTTCCAGTGTATCGGGGGTGACTGCACGTGAGATAAAGTCGAATTCACGTAAACGGTCGGGATTTTTGAGACGTTGACGCTGGGTGGTCAGAAGTGTTTTGCTTTGCTCCGGCATACGAAGTGAGAGAATATACGCCAAAGTTGTATAGTCTCTTTCATTCAGTTGTTTGCCGGATTGATTTGTCCAAATGCTGTAGAGCTTTTGTAAGCTTCGGTCAGATGTAGCGTTTTGAATCAAGCTTCGTAAAAGCTGGATGCGGCAAGAGGGAATGGCGTGAGTTTCGCTAAGGCGGAACATTGCTTCTTCCATTTCTTGTTTCTTTTCAAATGCTAATGTGCGGAGAGGATTTCCCAAATAACCGATAATGGTTGAGGCTATTAAAGGATTCTTTTCTTTACTAAGTCCGGTTAACAAACTGCTGCTCCATTCTTCGTCTGTGAAATGTTTGGCTTGATAATTCTCATACAGAAGCATAAGCAAGGCTTCTCGTGCGGTGTCATCGGCTGTTTCTTGCCAATGTGCCAGCAGCCACGGTAGTGTATGACTGTCGGGTATGAACAGACCATAACCACGGCCGTCTGTGTTTGGAAGAATATAGCGGACGGGGAAAGGCAGTGGTAATGTGCATAAGCTGTCGGTCAGGTTGACTTCCAGAATACTATCCCGTTGCTCACCACATAAAGTGACATGGAAGCGCTGGGGCCAAGTGATTCCCCGGTGGTAAGGGTCTTCTTGACAGATTTGCAGTTTCCCGTCTTTTTTGGGCAAAACGTATAGTGGGCATTCCTTTTTGATTTACCCATACATCACTGAAAGCAGCCAAATCTTCTGCCGTTTTGTTATCCAAAATGCGTATCAGATCATTCCATGTGGCATTACTGTAGGCGTATGTGTTGAGATATTCCCGGATTCCTTCTCTGAACTTGTCTTCTCCCATCAGTTCTACGAGTTTTATCATCATCACGGGAGCTTTATTATAGATGATTTGTCCATAAATCAGTCCGGCATTTCTTAAATTGTCCAACGGCTGGCGGATGGAGGTCGTACCGGGAGTACGATCTTCCGAAAGTGAAGAAGCAGTGAATGTTTTAATCCGGTTCAATTGATGATTAATGTCCGGGTATAAAGGTTCGCTGATGCAGGCGGCGAAGTAGTTGGCAAAAACTTCTTTTGTCCATACATCATCAAACCAGTTCATTGTAACTAAGTCGCCAAACCACATATGAGCTGTTTCGTGTGCAATAAGTTCGGTACGTCTCAACTCTTCATCAGGGGTAGGATGCTCACTCAGAAACATCTGATTGTCGTTATATAAAGTAGCGCCGGTATGCTCCATGCCTCCGTATTGAAAACCGGGTAGAATGATGAAATCATATTTGGCAAACGGGTAGGAGACCCCGGTATAATCTTCCAGCCAATGGAGGGAAGCCATAGCTTGCTTGAAAATAGTATCTAATTGTGCTAATTTCTTCGGGTTTGTTTCCCGATAGTAAGCCGAAATCTTTCTGCTTCCTTCCTTATATTCTTGTTTTTCCAGCTTTCCGGCAACAAATGAGAACAGATAAGTGCTTAATGGCTCGGTCGGAGCAAAATAAATGCTTTTTCTTCCTTCACGTTCTTCTTCCTTATTAATATAGGTGTTGGAGACGGCAACCCATTCAGACGGGATGTCCAATTGCAGTGTGAAAGAGGCTTTGAGGTTAGGCTGCTCAAAACACGGAAAAACAGTTCGCGCCCTGTCGGGTACTAACAAGGTATACAGGAACTCGTCGTTTCTGTTCAGAGACTGATTGCCGGCAGTAAAGCGGATATATATGTCGTTCTCTCCTTTTCTGTGTTGTATTCTTCGGCAGAATAATATGTTCGTTACGGAATTCATAAGATGTCGGCAGTCCGTTTGCGGATACTTCTTTTATCTTATCCGCTTCTTCTCTGAAATCGAGGATAACCTCTTGTGCTTTGTTCAGCCGGAACCGAACGTGTATCTCTCCCTCTACCGGCATTGATTTTTGTTTTGGAATAGATAAACGAAGGTCGTATTTCAATTCATTGATTTCTTGTTTTCTGAGTTCTGCCAATTCCTGCGAAATTCCTGAGTCATAAATACGAGGATTTTGGGAAGCCGGCTGGCAGGCATTGAGCAGACAACACATTATAATAATAATTCCGTAGTGTATTTTCATCGTTTATAATTTATCTTGGTTATCGGCTGCTATTTTACGGATTCCCCGTTGAGATGCAATGAAAGCACCTCCCAATACTCTCCGTCCATCGTAAAATACGGCAGACTGTCCCGGAGCAATGGCAGAAGCCTCGGAATAGAAACGCACCAGCAAGTGTTTTTCGTCAAGAACAGCTACACGGCAAGGGATGGGCTTGCTTCGATAACGGATGCGGACAGCTAAATCTTTGCATTGCATCAGTTCCTGCATATCGGTTATCTGATAGTCTTCCACCAACATATATTCGGTTTTCAGCTCTTCTGCATCTCCCAGCATGACGGTGTTTTTCTCTGCATTGATTCTTAATACATAAGCCGGACGACCTAAGGCTATTTCCAGTCCTTTTCGTTGTCCGATAGTATAATAAGGAAAGCCTTTGTGTTGCCCTATTTTTAACCCTTTATTATCGACAAACCATCCGGGTCCTATTTTTGTATCGATATCCGGGCATTGAGAACGAAGAAAATCACGATAGTCTCCTTCGATAAAACAGATTTCCATACTTTCGCCTCCCTGTGCTTTTGTTTCAAAACCTTTTTGACGAAGATATTCCCGTACTTCTTGCTTGGTATATGTTCCGAGTGGAAAGATGAAACGGCGCAGAATTTCCTGTGGAAGTTTCCACAGGAAATAAGACTGGTCTTTGGTCATATCATCTCCTGCTATTATATATAGGTGTCCGTTATGTTCTTCCAGACGGCAATAATGACCTGTAGATATGTGGGCACAATTAGTCTGGTCTGCCCATTCGCACAGAATACGTTCTTTGAAAAGCGGTTTACACATTACACAAGGATTAGGAGTGCGTCCTTTCATATATTCGTCAATGAAATGCTTGACAATAACTTCTTTAAATTCTTCACGTACATCGGCTACATGATGTTCTATACCTAATTTTCCTGCCAATGCCCGGGCTTCGAGCACATCATCGGGTTCTGTCTGTCCGGGAGTGGAGAATTTTGAAGGTACATCCCATGTACGCATTGTTACTCCTACCACTTCATATCCTTGTTCTTGCAGCATGATGCAGGTGGCGGAACTGTCAATCCCACCACTCATGCCTACCAATACTCTTTTGTTCTCTACTTTTCATCGTTTGTTGTTTAAAGAAACAGTTCCGGTTCTCTTCGGGCTGCACATTTCTCGTGCAACATTGGAGTATAAGGGGTATCAAATATGCGTGCTCCGTTAGGACACTCTTTTTTACACAGGCGCAACATTTGATGCATTTCGCTATTTCAGTTTCTATCTTTCCTTCTTGATTAAGGTAAATGGCGTGTGTGGGGCAAATTTCAATGCACTCGCCACAGGCAAAACATTCTTCTGTACATAGAGGAGCGGCCGGGGTAGACGGCGCTACATAGCGATAAGGAACGTTACCTTTGATAAAGAAATCGGCAGGAGCCTCACTGTTCTTGAGCTTTTTGAGGCAGTCTTTACCAAACTGCTCTGCTATTTGCAGGTCGTTAGCGTCCGGTCGTCCTTCGGCAACAGGCATTCCGGGGCGGCTGTAACTATGTTCCCCGATGAAAGCTCCGGCGGCAAGTGGTGTAAAACCTAAGCAGGTTGTCTCATCTCTTAGTTCCACCAATGCATCTTCATAATCCCGGTTGCCATAAACGGCAACCAAAACAACCGGAGCATTTTCTCCTTTTAATCGTCGGATTCGCTGTAGGGCAATAGGTGCCACTCGGCCGGCATAAACTGGCACTGCGATAATAGTCAGTGCATTCTTAATTTCAATAGGTGTGATACTCTCATCAAGTGTCAGGTCTGTTTCTATTCTGCGTTCCATTCCTATACCATCTCCGATGGCACGAGCTATTTTCGCCGAAGTATGCGTAGGCGAAAAGAATACGATATGCGTTGTATCTACCATAGCAATTATTAGTTGATTGGGAAACAAAGATAATGAATTTTGTTCAAAAGCATGAATAATCCTTTTCAAGATATACTGTTGCTATGCATTATGTATAAAGGATTCTTTTATTGTAAGTCAAAATTAGAGAATAACTTACTAGTTGTAAACAAAATCGGTATTTTGTTAAATGATGTTGTTCTGTGAACAAAAAAATAGGTAAATGGCTGCTTTCGCAACTTTTAGTCGGTAATTTGAATGATTATTATGTTAGAAGACATATATCTTCTTTTTTCTGAAATTTTAAAAGAATGTTTTTTGTTCTTTTTGGGTACAATAAAGTCATCTCCAAGTTTGAACTTCCTATGTTACATGGGGGTTACGTGCATCAACTTTTATATATATAATAATGTGTATAGCCTTTCTTCCGGTTTATTTAATGTGTGACAGTATGCATTTTCTACGCTTTTACAGGTAAAAAATATGTGAAGATTCCTATTTCTTAAAAAAATCCTGTGTTTTATAAATATTTTTAGTGGAAAGTGTTGCAGAATAGAGTAAAATGGGTACTTTTGTCCGATGAAATTATGGCTATTATAGAAACTGACTAAAAATGATGGATGCCCTTTTTCGATTACCGAACAATGATCTTTCTGCCGCTTTACAGAAAGATAAGCTGTTTAAGGAAGTGGAACAGCAGTGGAATACTGTGTCGTCTGAGGAAGGAAACTCTAGAAGAAAGGTCGATTATGAAATCTATAAAAGTATTGTGTATAACTTAGAAGTAAGAAAAGTATTTCTAGATCCAAAGCTTTCTTAGGTGAAGTTTAGTTCAATAGTCGGCACGAATACTACCTACCTGTCGAATGTCGTCAATCATTACTTTAAATGCAACTATAAACACTTGCTGAACAAATACCGCATCCTTCACGCCAAGCACCTGATAGACCACAACGAATGCGATATCACCGAGCTTGACAAGCGTTGCGGGTTCACTTCCAGAAGTGTGTTCTATGATGCATTCGGTAAAATAATGGGAATTCCACCGGCACATTACCGGAAGCGGAGGGAAAAAGCTGCGGAAACCTGTTCCGGCTTCTCCGGGACAATGGAAAACTCATTGGGAAAGAATGAAATACACCAACAGCAGGTCATATAAATCAATGAAACCAAGTCCTTTAAAAACGATAAACAAATTGAGTTTTTAAATTTATAAATTTAAAGTTTTTCTATTATGAACAAAAAATTTTTAAGTGCAATCCTGTTCGGAGCCTTGATGGTATCCTCTACAGGAACGTTTGTGTCTTGTAAAGACTATGACGATGACATCGAC